>Ga0247727_10005314_pt1 | contig 26300 bp, 23 predicted proteins | sample WisWelCaveWW1625_FD_202498 | JGI IMG/M metagenome (GOLD analysis project Ga0247727, IMG submission 202498) | Biofilm microbial communities from Wishing Well Cave, Virginia, United States - WW16-25 | ecosystem: Environmental > Aquatic > Deep subsurface > Groundwater > Cave microbial mat | place...
GCCGGTTATTTTGTTCGCCATTCCGGGAATAGGGGTCGTGTGGAAAAATCGTCAAAAAATATTTTCGGTGTTATGGCCGCTGTTCGTGCTTTTCCTGTTCGTGCTGACCTTTCTCATTTTTATCGCCAGTCAAGAATTTGCGACCGCTAATCGGTTTGTCATGATTCCGCTCAGCGTCGTGCTGATTTTTGCCGCATTAGGTCTCGATGATTTTATCGCGCGCCTGTCCAATTTTTCTCGACGATTGCCGCAAAAATTGCTGCAGCCGATTCCAAAGTTTATGGCTGCCGTCTTTTTGTTTCTGACGCTGTTATTTTACGGCGCTGTGCCGGTGGTCAATGCGAATCGTCTCGCCGATTATAGTGAGCCGTATGAAGTAGCAAAATTTCTCGAAACCCATCTGGCAAACCACGAAAGCGCCGTTATCATCGCACGTTCATTCGATGGCGAAGTGCCCATGCCTTATCAGCGCGTGTTTGGGCAATTGAATTTTGATAAAGAACATTTGTTTTCTTCTTTTTTACTCGAATCGCAAAATCTCATCGCCAGCGAATCCTTTGTCCGCCGGCGTAACTTGCGATTCATCGTTGTTTTTGGCAATGATCAACTACGAACGGATAACGACGCCTTTTTCCTGCAGCTCGTGCAAAATTCCCAAAACAATATAAAACAAGTTTTTGCCAATAACGCTGCGGCGATTTACGAACGAACATCATCATGGTCGAAAAATTAGAATCGTTTTGATTTTTTATTCGATTACTGAATACTGTTCACTGCTTACTGAACGCTATGCCCGACATACTGCTCGCGCACAGCTTTTTTTTGCGCTTCGATCCCAAACAATGGCGCACGATGCAGCCGTACGCGCCGCTGGGAACATTGTACGCCGCCGCTTATTTGCGGCAACACGGCTACGAAGTCTCCATCTTCGACAGCATGTTGGCGAATGGACCGAATGATGTTGTCCCGTTGCTTCAAAAGCATCAGCCGCGCGCCGTCGTCTTTTATGAAGACAGCTTCAACTGGCTGAGCAAAATGTGCCTCAGCCGCATGCGCGAAGCCTGTTTTGAAATGATTGGTTTGGTGAAAAAACATTGCGGCAGTAATGTGCTAGTGATCGTCGCCGGCTCTGATCCCACCGACCATCAGCAGATGTATTTTGAGCATGGCGCAGATTTCGCCATCATCGGCGAAGGAGAAATTTCTTTGCGAGAATTAGCTGATTCTCTGCTTGGCAAATCCGAAAAAAAACCGGAAGAAATTTCTGGCATTGCATTTCCACAAAGCGGCGCCGCGCACAAAACCGCGCCGCGCGGCTTTCAAAAAAACCTTGACGTGTATCCCTTTCCCGCGTGGGATTTGTTGGACGCCGAAAAATATCGCCACGCGTGGCGTCGAAATCACGGTTATTATTCGCTGAATCTCGTCACCACGCGCGGCTGTCCCTTTCGCTGCAACTGGTGCGCGAAACCGATTTACGGCGATCGCTACAACAGCCGTTCGCCGGAAAATGTCGTCGCCGAAATGTTGTGGCTGCGAAAGAATTTGCAGCCGGATCATCTGTGGTTTGCCGACGATATTTTCGGCCTGAAGCCCGGCTGGGTGGAAAAATTCGGCGACGCGGTGAAAGCCGCCAATGTCGTCACGCCGTTTAAAATTCAAGCCCGCGTTGATTTATTGCACGAAGAAGCTGTTGCCGCTCTCAAAAAAGCCGGTTGCAAAACCGTCTGGGTTGGCGCCGAATCCGGCTCGCAAAAAATCCTTGATGCGATGGATAAAGGCACCACGGTCGAACAAATTTATGCGGCGGCTGAACGCCTGCGCCGTCACGGCATTGAAGTTTGTTTTTTTCTGCAATTCGGTTATCCCGGCGAAACCGAGGCCGACATCGAAAAAACGATTAAAATGGTGCGCGATTGCCAACCGGACGACATCGGCATTTCGGTTTCCTATCCGCTTCCCGGGACGCGTTTTTATGAGCGGATCAAAAATACAATGAGCGCCAAACGCAACTGGGAACACAGCAATGATCTTGATCTGATGTTTCCGAGCCAATATCAGCCGAATTTTTACCGGCAATTGCATCGCGTCGTGCACCAAGAATTTCGCCTACGCAAAGCGATCTTGCTTTTTTCGGATTTGTGGCGGCATCCGTCGCAATTCACGTTGGGAAATCTGCGTCGTTTGATTGCTGCGGCCGTACGGTTTCCCATTCTCCATTTGGGACGCGCGCGATTGCAGCGGCTAAAAATTTCAAATCAACTGCGGCAGTCCACTTCAGCGGATTTACGCTATGAGCCATGAATTTGAATTCATGGCGAGATTATTAGAAAATTTTATTATGGACATTCTTCTTACTCACGGCTACTTTCTGCACGAAGATCCAAAAGAGCAGGCGGTCATGAAGCCCTACCCACCGCTGGGCATTTTGTACATTTCGGCCTATCTCAAGCAAAAAAAAATCGCCGTGGAAATTTTCGACAGCACGTTTGCCGAAAAAAGTGATTTCGTTAATTTGCTCATGACGAAAAAGCCAAAGCTCGTCGGCATCTATTCGAATCTTATGACAAAATTCAACGTGCTCGAAATGATTCGGCAGGCGAAAGCGCAAAATTGTATCGCTATCGTCGGCGGCCCCGATCCGCCATATTATGCCGAGCAATATCTCAATTTCGGCGCCGACATCGTGGTCATCGGTGAGGGCGAACAAGCATTGGAAGAGTTGATCCCCATTTTCATCACGGGAAAATTAGAGCGACTTGCCGCCGTCGCCGGAATTGTTTTTAAAGATGAACGCGGCCAAATTCAACGCACGCCGGCGCGCGAGTTAATGCCGAATCTTGACGGGTTGCCGCTGCCGGATCGTGCCGCCATCGATTTGCAGAAATATATCGGTGCGTGGCGGCAACATCACGGCATGGGCGCGGTGTCGCTCATCACCAGCCGCGGCTGCCCGTATTCCTGCACGTGGTGCAGCCATTCGGTTTACGGCAAAACGCTTCGCAAACGCAGCGCGCTTCTCGTTGCCGATGAAGTTGAGGAGATTTTATCCACGTATCGTCCCGACATGTTGTGGTATGCCGATGACGTGTTCAATATCAACCACAAATGGTTTTTTGAATATGCCGCCGAGTTAAAACATCGTGAAATTAAAATTCCATTTGAATGCATCTGCCGCGCCGATCGGATGAATGAAGAAATCGTTCGCGCGTTGAAAACGCTGGGCTGCTTTCGCGTTTGGATCGGCTCGGAAAGCGGCTCGCAGCGTTTGCTCGATGCCATGAAGCGCGGCGTCAAAGCCGAGCAGGTGCAGGCGATGACGCAACTCGCCAAACGCTACGGCATCGAAACCGGCATGTTTCTGATGTGGGGCTTTGAAGACGAAAACCGCGACGACATCGAAATGACCATCGCGCATGTGAAAACGGCCAATCCGGATTTGGTGTTGACCACCGTGAGTTATCCCATCAAAGGCACGAAATATTACAACCGCATGGCCGAACAAAACGCCGTCGTTGCTGATTTATCATGGGAAAATTCCAACGATCGCGATTACAAAATTCGCGGACGCCATTCCAAACGCTATTATGATTTTGTTAATCGCCGGATGCATAGTGAATTGGCGTTGCAGCGATTACGAGAAAATGGTGACGGACATTTTCTCAATTACGTCAAAGCGCGTGTGAATGCCCAAATCGGCAGGCTCGGCATGGCGTTGACCTCGCCGCAAAAAGAGATTTAAAAAACTTGGTGACGCATTTGTTCTTCCGCTGGCTCGGCGTGCTGCGTTGTCCGCAATGCGGCGGAAAATTCGATCTGCACCGCGACGGCAAGGTTCGTGCGCTGCGTTGCCGCGAATGTGGCGCGCGATATGAAATTGCGCCTGAGATGCCGCGGCTTCTACTTCCGCAACGTGAAAATGAAATAAAAAAATTTTGCGCGCAATACGACGCGTTGCGCTTGCAGGAAGGTTGGGCGAGTGAACTGCCGGAATTTTATCTGCACTTGCCGTTTCGCGATCTCTCGGCGCGTCACCCGAAAGAATGGCTACTGCGCGCCGAATCTTTGCGCTGGCTGCAAGATTGGCTAAAAAATAATTTCAGCAAAAAAACTTTGCGCATTTTGGACATCGGCGCCGGCAGCGGCTGGATGAGTCAACGTCTTTCCGAGCTTCATCAAGTTTTGGCTATCGACGTCAATGCCGGACCGCACGGCCTCAGCGCTTTGCCTGTCGAACAGCGCCAGTTCATGGCTGCGCAAGCCGAGCTGGAGAATTTGCCGCTCGCTTCCAATTCTTTTGACGTCGCGATAGCGAACGCGAGTCTGCATTATACGCAACATCTAAAACAAGTCTTTGGAGAAATCAGTCGGGTGCTGCGGCCGGGCGGTAAATTAATCGTGATGGATTCCCCAACCTACCCGACTCTCGCTGCCGTCTTGAACGCGCATGAACGCACGAAAGCTTATTACACTCAAATGGAGGTTCCGGAGCTGGCGAATAATTATGCCGGTTTGCTTGAAACAAATTTTTTGGAACAACCCGGATTTCGTTTTACGCGGCGACGGCGGGATTTTACTGGGTCGTCATCGGTTAAAAAATGGCTGCTTGAAAAAATGGGAAAAGCGACCGCCGCCCGCTTTCCAATTTGGGTTGGCGAGCGTTTGTGTCAGCCCGAGGAAAATTGGCAACCGGGCCGGCAGCGGGCTGGGGCTTTGATCATTCAGCATCACAAATTGTTGACCTATCATTTTAAAAACGAAAAAAAAGAATACTGGCGCATTCCCGGCGGCGGCATCGAGCCGAATGAAACACCGGAACAAGCGGCGCAACGCGAGCTTCATGAAGAGCTGAATCTGCCAATTACAATTCAGCGCCAATTTGGACCGTATTTTCGGGCAAACAAAAGCGAATGGTATTTTCTTGCTGAAGCTGATCAAAAAAAAATGCCGGTCGACTATGCCGAAGCTCCCGAAGATTTCGGTAAAATAGATTGGCTGCCGTTGGAAAAACTAGCTGAATGTGACCTCAGGCCAGCGGCGCTGAAATGGGAGCTGGTTGACTACTTTAATTCGTAATTTTTAATGGCGCACTTTAGAATCAAATATGCCGCGGTTTTGCCGCGGCCGCATCAAACCTGGCCGCTCGTCAAACGATTTTGGCCATTCATGCGTCCACACAAACGAACCATTGTCGCCGTTGCGATACTGATGATTATCGGCTTACCGATCAGCGTCGCAGCCCCGCTGTTGGTGAAATATCTTATCGACACCACTATCAAAAGCGGTGGCACGCGCCAACTCTTCGTCATTGGTGGCGCGCTCATCGGTTTGACACTGCTCGGCCAGGTGTTGAGTTACTGGCAGATGGTGCTGAACAATCGCTTTCATCTGCTGGTTCTCTACGACATGCGCCGGCGATTGTTCGCGCATTTGTTGCGGCTGCCGATGAGCTTCTACACGCAGCACGACACCGGCTACATTATGAGCCGTCAGCGCGATGACTTGAAGCATCTTAGCGGCATTATGGCCGACACGTTTCTGCGCGCCGCGATCAATCTAATTCGCGTCATCGTTTTTATCGGCTTACTCTTCTATCTCGACCTAGCGCTTGCCGCCACCGGATTGATTTTGACGGCCGTCTTTTTTGGCGCGAATTTGCTTTTTTCCCGCCCGCTGCGCCGCCGCAACGAAGCCGTGCAGGAGGCCGAAGCCAAAACTTCAACCGCGCTGCACGAAGGCGTCATCGGCATTAGCCTGATCAAGGCGACCACACGAGAAAAAGTCGAGCTGCGGCGATACGTGCGCGCCGTCGACGAGCATGTGCGTGCGGCGTTTCGCCGCGATTTGTTGGAAACTTTTTCCGACGAAATAATCGGTTTGGCCGCAACCGTCGGCGCGTACGTCATTGTGCTGGTCGGCGCGTATCGCATCATGTTGGGAGATTCGACATTCGGCAATCTGTTTGCTTTTTTTATGTATCTGTCAAATCTTTTCGGCGCGGCCGGCGCGTTGATGCGGCTCAACTCGAATTTGCAGCGCGCGATGAACGCCTTGCAGCGCATTTACGAAGTGTTCGACACGCCGCCGGAGTCGCTGGCGCCGCGCCGCGATCGCAGCAAGCCCAATCAGTGCGAGATCGTTTTTGACAACGTCAGTTTCAACTACATGCCGGAAGTGCCGGTGCTGCAAAACATTTCAGCGCGAATACCGGCAGGCGCGCAAGTCGCGTTGGTCGGTCCGAGCGGCGCCGGCAAAACCACATTCGCGCACCTCATTCCGCGTTTTTACGAGCCGGCGAGCGGCAAGATTTTTCTCAACAAAAAAGAGTTGCGGGAAATACACCCGTATGATTTGCGCCAACTCATTGGCGTCGTGCCGCAAGACGTGTTTCTCTTCGACCGCACCATTCGCGAAAACATCGCCTACGGCAACCACGTTGCCGAGCCGGCGGCCATTGAGCAAGCCGCGCGCGCCGCCAATGCCCACGATTTCATCGTTGAGTTTCCGAGCGGCTACGACAGCAAAATCGGCGAGCGCGGCATCCGCCTTTCCGGCGGCCAAAAGCAGCGCCTCGCCATCGCCCGCGAAATTCTGCGCAATCCGCCCATTCTCATTCTCGATGAAGCCACCAGCTCGCTCGACTCCGCCTCCGAAGCGCTGATTCAAGAAGCCCTGCAGCGCTTCAAAAAAAATCGCACCTCGTTCATCATCGCGCATCGACTATCCACCGTCATCGAATCCGATTGGATTTTGGTTTTCGACAAAGGCCGCGTCGTCGAGCAAGGCCGCCACGAGGAACTTTTAGCCCAAGGTGGATTTTACGCGTTTTTATTCGAGACCCAATTCAAACGCGGCTGGGTGGTGACGGATTAATTTTCACCGTAATTATTCGCCGCAACGCCGTCAGGCGTTTGACTCATAGCGATGAACCTTGATGATCGAGATGGCAAAGCTAATCAAGAATAAAAACGCAGTTCGCAACAAAAAAATGAATTTCATCCTTTGGGCTGTTTCTATCCGTTGGATTCTTTTTTATAAATGGTTCAAGCGCATCATAGTAATCTTGATCTGCGTCATCGCCCTCCCCGCTTGCGACCAAAAAAAATTTCCCGCCGGCCATCTCTTTCACCCCACCTCGAAGCCGGTCGCCGCTTCCCCGCTCGTCGTTGATTTCAACCACGACGGCAACCTCGACATCGCGATCAGCGCGCTAAACGGCGAGTTTTATCTGCTCGACGATTCGCTGCGCCTCTTATCGAACTTTTTATTGGAAAAAACAGCTTCGCGCAGTCGCGGCTTTCATTCCTCAGCCGCGGCGTGGGATATTGACCGCGACAACTCTCCCGAAATCTTCGTCGGCAACGAAAGCGGCAAACTCCTCGGCTGGCGCTTCAACACACAAGCGAAAGCCCCGGCGTTTCTCAACAATTTCCCCATAGAACTCGGCAGCTTGATATGGTCATCGCCAACCATCATCGCCGATTCCCTTCTCGCCATTGGCGGATACGAAAAAATGTTTATCTTCAATCATCACGCCAACCCTGCCGCCGGCTGGCCGCAGCCCATCAAAGGCTGGACCGAAGCCACCGCCGCATGGCACGGTGACGTGATAGCAATAACAACATTGATTCCCGGCGAAGCCAGCCGCGGCCATCTTTACGCGTGGCACTCCAACGGCACTCCCTATCCGAATTTTCCCATCAACCTTAAAATGGATTCCAACACCTCGCCAACCCTCGCCGATCTCGACAACGACCGCCGCGTCGAAATCATCGTCGGTGACGACGCCGGCTTCCTCCACGTCTTCACCCTTGACGGCAGCCAGCTTCCCGGCTTTCCGCGCCTCGCCGGCAACCGCATCGAATCCTCGCCAACCGTCGTCGATCTCGACGCCAACGGCCTGCTCGACATCATCGTCGGCGCTGCTGATGGATATGTTTATGCGTGGAGCGCCGTCGGCGATGTTTTGTTGGGATGGCCCGTGAAAACAAAAGACGAAATTCGTTCATCCCCAGCCGTCGCCGATATTGACGGCGATTGCCGTCTCGACGTCATCGTCGGATCGACAGACAATCATCTTCACGCTTTTCAAGTTGAGGGTTCCCCCGCGCCCGGATTCCCGATTAACTGCGGCAACAAAATTTTTTCATCGCCGTGGGTGGGAGATCTCGACAACGATGGACAAACCGATATCGTGATTGGCGCCGACAACGGCGTTCATCGCATTTGCAACCTCGGCCGACTCGGCGTGACCCCCTGGCCCATGTTTCGTCGCAATGCCCAACACACCGGCGCATTAGAAAATTTTTAATTGGGGGGCGCCTGCCAGGGATGAATCCAACCCCGAGCGTTAAAAGCAAAATGAACCTGCCTCCTGCCTGGCAAAATGAACCACAGCAACAAAAGGAGGCTGCGTATAATTTATACGTCCTGTCGATCTTGGCCGGCTTCCTGCCGGCCGCTTCAAGACAGTCTTCTCCTCCAATAAAAATAAATCGGCAACCCAAGCAAAATAATTCCCGCGCCAATAGCCGCATCGCGCGGCGCTTCGATAATCGTATTCATCACCAGCCACACCGCAAATAAAATAAACACCACCGGCACGACGGGATAACCCCACGTCTTGTAAGGCCGCGGCAAATGCGGCGCTTTGCGCCGGAGAATAATCACCGCCCCGCACGACATCGCATAAAATAACCACGACGCAAAAACCACGTAAGTAAAAAGCTGATCATACCTCCCGGACGCCGTCAAAATGGAAGCCCACACGCCTTGCACGATCAATGCCACCAGCGGAACGCGATATTTCTCATTCACCGCCGCCATTGACTTGAAAAACAATTTTTCTTTCGCCATCGCGTAGGGAATACGCGCCGCCGTGAAAACGATGCCGTTATTCGAGCCCAATGTCGAAATCAAAATCGCCATCGCCACCAGCGTCGCGCCCGCCGGACCCATAATCGTCGTGGCAACGTCCGACGCGACGAGCTGCGTTTGCGCCATCTTCCCAACCGACAACACATAAACACAAGCGAGACTTATTAAAATATACAACACAATAACGATGACAGTGGAAAAAATAATCGCCAGCGGCAAATTGCGCTGCGGATTTTTGACTTCACTGGCGACGTAAGTAATCTCGATCCAACCGTCATAGGCCCACAACGCCGCGACCATCGCCAATCCCAAAGGCCCGAGCAAACTCGAAAAGGATTGCCCGGAAAACAACGGCTGAAAATTGGCAGATGAGCCACCCGGCAAAATAAAACTCAAAACGATCAGCACGAGCAACGCCCCTATTTTTAAAAAAGTAAAAACATTCTGCGTCCACGCCCCCAGCTTGAGACCGAAGCAATTTAGCGCCGTCAGTATAATCGTCGAGATAATCGCGATAATTTTTACACCGCTGGCATCGAGCGGAAAAAAATAACCGAAATACTGCGCGAACGCCACCGCAATCGCCGCAATCGACGCCGTATTGATCACCATGAACGCGCCCCAGCCATACAAAAAGCCCCAGACCGGCCCGTAAGCTTCGCGCAAATACACAAACTGGCCGCCGGCTTCCGGCATCGCCGCGCCCAACTCGGCAATCGCCAGCGCGCCCATGAGACTAACAATTCCTCCGACCACCCAAACGATAATCGTCAATACCGATCCTTGCGCGTGCATCGCAATCGCCGCCGGAACGATAAAAATCGCCGAAGCAATCATCGTCCCAACATTAATCATCGTCGAATCGAGCAAAGTCAATTCACGACGCAACTCGGGTGAATTTTCGTGTTCACGCATAAAGCTGTTCTATGCCGTCGTTGCAATTCTACTGGCATGAATCAATTGCCACGTTATTTCCGAAATCGGGAAATCGTGATGAATCGACCACGGCGCCGCGCCGAGAAAACCGCGCTCGCGGCACGGCAGCATATACTTATTGAACTCATCCGATTTGAATTCGCCGAGTAAAACCGGTTGGTTTAATTTTTCCAATCCACACAGACTCAGCGGATTGCCTCGCTCCCAAGGCTCGCCGTGATGATGCGTGTAGTGATGCACCTCGATGAAATCCAAATCTGCCGCGCCGATTTCGCTGCGTCGCGCCCAAAAGCCGCCTTTCCAACCCGTCGAACAAGTGTAAGGCAAATCAGGAGCAATCGTTTTGATCGCTGCGCCATAATCGGCAATAACGCGATGCAATTGCTTCAGCGCTACTTTTCTTTCCAAATGCAAATAATCAATCTCGTTGTGCAAGTCTATGGCCCACAAGACTTCGCGCATTTGGCGAATGAAAGTATCAATCACCAAGCGCATCGGCGTCACATTGAGAAAATCCGGCAAATACGGCTGCGCTTCATCATTCTTAAATTCAAACAAGACGGCTTCCAGCTTGAGCTGGTATTTGCTGAGCAGATGTTTCAATCGCTCCAGGCTAAGAAGAGTCTCGGCATGAACATCCCACACTGCGCCAATTTTAACCAAACCGTCGAGATTTTCAAAAATGAACGCGCGAACGACCTGCACGAAATTCTCGCGACACTTTTGGAAATCCGCTTCGATTTGATTCCAATCGATCTCAGACGGGTAACCCAAGAGATGCGCGCCCTCGCCGTGGCCATACGCGCCGAACCACGCGGCATTCACCATCGAAACCCAATTGGGATTCGGCGCAAGCTCGACTTCGTCACAAAGTTTTCGAGAATGAAACGAGAGAAACATGATATGGCCTCACGGCGTTTTGATTTCGACGATCATTTCAATTTCCACCGCCATGCCGAATGGCAACGATGCCATGCCGACCGCGGAACGCGCATGTTTGCCGCGCTCACCAAAAACTGAAACGATAAAATCGGAAAACCCGTTCATCACTTGCGGATGTTCGATGAATGACTCACCCGCATTGACCATGCCGAGCGCTTTGACAATTCGTTTCACTTTGTTGAGATCGCCGATTTCTGCTTTGAGCGACGCTAGTAAATTAATGGCGGTCAACCGTGCCGCTTCTCTGCCCTGCTCAATGTTCAATTCTCGTCCGATTTTTCCCGCAATGTAACTGCCGTCGATTTTTCTCGGCCCCTGGCCGCTGAGAAAAACCAAATTTCCGTTTCTGACCGCACGCACAAAGTTCGCCACCGGTGCGGGAGGCGTTTGCAGCTCGATTCCCAATTCCTTCAGTCGCTTCTCCGGATCGATCGTGGTTTCCTGCGATTGTTCCGCAGCATCTTTGGCGGCAAATTGAAAAACACTCGCCGCCAGCCCCAAAATACAAATTCCCGATAACATCATGAATGTTGACATTTGTTCTCCTCATGAATGTCCAAGTCACTCAATTCTTTTTTGATCAGCAGGCCGGCTTTTTCCCAATCCAAATCATCAACACGTTCAATCGACGCGCACAATTCAGCCAAAATGCGGTCTTGGATTTTGCCGCGCGATAGCGCCACCGAATAGGGCAGGCGATGAAAAGTCACCATCGAATATTTCGGCAGAAAAATCGCCGGATATTTTTTCTCCAAGGCTTGCTCGACTTTCTTCTTGAAAAGAAATTTGGGATCGGCGACGTGATCGCGCATCTCGATAAAGTTTTCCAATGCCAGCTCGGCAATCGCATTGGTGTTGACTTTGCGCAGACTCTCAAATTCCACAAAAACTTTTTCCCAGTTATCGCTAAATTTGTCAATACACTCGGCCAGATACGCGCAACTTTCAAACGCACAATTCACGCCCTGTCCGAAGAAAGGCACGATGGCATGCGCCGCGTCGCCGATCAACAGGGCCTTATCGGCGATATGCCACGGCGCGCATTTGATCGTGACCATCGCGCCGGTGGGATTGGAAAAATAATTCTCCAGCAAACTCGGCATCAGCGGCACGACGTCGGGAAACTGCGTTTTGAAAAATTGCAAAACTTTTTCTTCGGTGTCAAGGCTCGCGAAGCTATATTCGCCTTCGAATGGAAAGAAAAAAATGCCGGCGAAACTGCCATCGATATTCGGCAAAGCGATGAGCATGTAGGTTTTGCGCGGCCAAATGTGCAACGCATTTTTTTCAATTTTATGCTCGCCGTTCGCGTCCGCCGGAATCGTCAGCTCTTTGTAGCCGTGCTCCAAATATTGTTGGGAAAAATTGAAGCGCCCGGATTTGAGCATGTCCATCCGAATCGCCGAAGCCGAGCCGTCGGTGCCGATCACCAGTTCCGTTGGAATCGTTCGCGCTTGCGCTGTGATTTCGTGGCGCAATTCTATTTCGCCGGTTTTAAAATCCATTCCCGTGCAGCGCTCGTTAAAATGAATTTTGACATTTGAATGTTTTTCGGCCTCATTCATCAACGCCATGCTCAATTCACTGCGCAACACGGCGTAAATCACTTCGGTATCGTCTTTGCCGTAACGTTGAAACGCCAGCTCGCCCGAAACCGCATGCATCATGCGGCCTTTCATCGGCACGGCGGTTTTCATAATCGCCTCCCACACGCCGGCCTCGCGCAAGGCATGAATGCCGCGCGTGGAAATCGCCAGATTAATCGACCGCCCGGCGCTGATCGGGGCTTGGCGCATATCGGGACGGCGCTCGAAAATTTCAACGTGAAAGCCGCGCTGGGCGAGATAAATGGCCAGCAGCGAGCCGGCCGGGCCCGCGCCGATGAGGGTGATTTTATTTGATGGATTGTTTTTCATGCCGATAGATTTTGGAACAGCTTTGCAGATTTGTCATTCTGAAAGAATCCTTTTTGATCCACTCACAGATCTTGAATTGAAAAAGGCTTCCGGTGGAATGACATTACTTCGAGAGGATATTTATTTCTTTAATAAAAACTTCCACAAACCGATGCACCTCGAAAAACGAATTGTACAACGGCGCCGGCGCTACTCGCAAAATATCCGGCTCGCGCCAATCGCAAATGACGCCTTGGGCCGCAAGTCGCTCACAGATTGTGCGACCATGCTGATGCATACGAATTGAAAGCTGCGCGCCGCGTTGAGCGGGATCGCGCGGCGTGACCACGGAAAAATTTTCATGGCGCTGTTGATCCAGCAAAAACTCCAAATAACCGGTGAGCAAAACACTTTTAGCGCGGATTTTTTCCATTCCCACTTCGTCAAAAATATCCATCGAGGCGCGCAACGCCGCCAGCGGCAAAATCGGCGGATTGCTCAACTGCCAGCCTTCGGCGCCGGAGAGGACGTCGAAATTCGGTTCCATTTGAAAACGCGTTTTTTTATTGTGTCCCCACCAGCCGGCGAAACGGGACAGCTCCGGTTTATGGGCGTGACGTTCGTGAACGAAGCAACCGGCGAGGCTGCCGGGGCCGGCATTGAGATATTTGTAACTGCACCACGCGGCGAAATCGACATTCCAATCTTGCAAATGCAAAAGCAAATTTCCGGCGGCGTGCGCGAGATCGAATCCAACGACGCAACCTTTGGCATGGCCGGCTTTGGTGATGCGCTCCATTTCAAATGCCTGCCCGCTTGCATAATTGACGCCGCCGAGCATGATGAGCGCGATGGCATCGCCTGCTTTTGCAATGAACGCTTCAATGTCATCAGTGCGAAGATTCGCTTCGCCCTGGCGCGGCTGCAACTCGACAAGCGAAGTTTTCGGATCGAAGTCATGAAATTTAATTTGCGATTGGACGGCGTATTGATCCGAAGGAAACGCATTGGCTTCAATCACGATCTTATGCCGCTGCGGGGTCGGGCGATAAAACGAAACCATCAGCAAATGCAAATTCACCGTGAGCGAATTCATCACCACGACTTCCAGCGGTTTCGCTCCGACGAGCCGCGCCGTTTGCTCCGTGAGAAATTCGTGATACGGCAGCCACGGATGGCGCGCGTGCAAATGCCCCTCGACACCGAGCAATTCCCAGTCTTTTAATTCCTGCTCAACATATGCGCGAACGGATTTAGGCTGCAATCCCAATGAATTGCCGCAAAGATAAATGCAATCGTCGCCGGATTTGGTTTTGGGAATATGAAAACGCTCCCGGTATTTGGCTAATGGATCTTTGGCGTCCATTTCAAGGGCGAAGGATTCGTTAATTTGGAAGTCAATTCGCATGGGTAATAAAAATTAAGCCACCAGCGGATATTTATCAGTTGGCCTTAATCTATCCGTTGGGATCATTTTTTAGATTTTATTTCCTTAACCTCAGTGCGCGCTAAAATTTTTTCTATTCCCAGCCATTCCAACGCCGTTTCGCCGAGCAATCGCGCCTTTGTCGCCTCACTCAAATCCGGCATGGACTCGATCATCTTTCCCGGTTCAGCTTCGCCCAACGGAAAGGGGTAATCCGAGCCGAGCGCAATGCGATTTTCCCCGACCAAGTTGATGAGATATTTCAAGATCACCGGATCGTGTACGAGCGAATCCAAATAAAATTTGCCAAGATACTCGCGTGGATTCACGTCGTTGTCAACCGCACAGAGATCGGGCCGTGCCTCGAAGCCGTGCTCGATGCGGCCAATCGTCACCGGAAATGAGCCGCCGCCGTGCGCGAATGCAACGCGCAGTTTTGGCAGCCGCTCGAACACGCCGCCGAAAATCATCGAGCAAATCGCCAGGCAAGTTTCCGCCGGCATGCCAACGAGCCACGAGAGCCAGTATTGTTGCGTTCTATCTTGACCAAGTGTGTTCCACGGATGCACGAAAATCGCCGCGCCCAACTCCTCGGCAGCTTGAAAGACCGGAAAGAATTCTTCCTCGTTCAAATTGCGGCCATTGACGTTCGTGCCGATTTCAATGCCGGCCAAATTCAATTCTTTGACACAGCGTTCGAGTTCTTTAATGGCGAGATTCGGCGCTTGCATCGGCAGGGTGCCGAGCCCAATAAATCTTTTCGGATAAGCCGCAACGAGACTCGCAATATGATCGTTGAGAAATTTTGAGAGATCAAGCGCGTCCGCCGGTTTCGCCCAGTAACTAAACATCACCGGCACCGTCGAAAGCACTTGCATGTCGACGCGATGTTGCACGCACTCTTTGAGCCGCGCCTCCGGATTCCAGCAATTTTCCTGAATCTCGCGAAAAAATTTTCCGTCAATCATCATCCGCGCGCAGCCGGATTTATGATGCTCTAAATTGACAAAGCCGCCGTAGCCGTATTTCTCCTTGAGATTAGGCCAACTCTCCGGCAGGATGTGGGTGTGGAGGTCGATTTTGGGAAAGGTGAAGGATAGAGATCTAAGGGTTTCATCCATAATGAGAGTAAAGGCATTATATTTTTATAAGAACCATATCGACTCGCAAAAAACTCAAGCGCGCGGCATTAATGCCTGAAACATGACTCGACCCCTCAGGCTTCGGTGAAAAACCAGAGATGGCAACTCTTTCAGATTTTTTGGAAACAAATTCGTTGTTCGCTTATAATATTTCTGGAGCATGCGATATGAAAAGTCTAATGAAAATGGTATTGTCGGTCTCGGCACAAAAATGACTTCTAATTTGCCGCTTTTGTGTAATGTTGCCAATCCGATGTTGGCACGTTTAAATTCATCAATATTTTTATACGCCGCAGCTACGTGCGGCTTATCTAAAACAAGATATGATTCATTAGAAAAATTTCTATATTTGAAAGCTTGTCGAGGCTCTCTTTTCCAATTTCGCAGTTTCAATTCCAACGCTACAACATATAACACGCTTTCACCTGCCAGTTTTAGAAAGACATAATCTGGAACACCGAATAATCCTTCTAATTCCTCCACCCAATAAATTCCCGCGTTTTTAGCTTTTGGCACAAAAAAATTGCGGAAACATTTTGACATTTCAGCTTCACTTTTAAATTTCATAGTCCGGCCTCGGCTAAATATTTTTTATAAAGGCTGATTGCAGTAAGCCAAAATGAAAGATGGGAACCGTCGCTGTCTGGATCTAAAAAAATGCCGGCATCTGTTGGCTCATTAAATGTGGTTCTCGCCGTGTTAATTAAAGAAGCCACCTTGTTCGTTCTTGTAGAAAGGTCCGGCGGCAATTCTGTTATTTGATTAGCGAAAACAGAAAAGGAATGCTTGTAGAGTTCCGGTTTCTGAAAATGCCATTGAAAGCTGGGAGTGAACATAAGCGGTTTGTATTTTGATTCTTCAAATAGCGTTCCCCATTTTGAATAAATTTTTTGAATAGCGCCTAAATAGCCATAATCAATCCATTGAAGCAGAGCACCACTGTAGATACGTGGATTGGGGCCACGCATTTGACCTTTTTCAAGATTCTTAAATCGTTTAATGCCAAAACTGCGAAGATTTTCATACACTCCAATCGAAACGGAATCAGGATTAGCAATCGAGTATAAAAACGCTTCCGTATTAGTGTACCCAAGGTGAACGGCTAAATTGTTAAGTTTTAAACTATGAATGAACTCCAACGCTTTCGCCAAATACAAAGCATCTTTTATTTGCTTGGAAGTAAAATTGTTTTCGAGAATAAGATATATTCCTGCGAGTTGAGAAATACCAGTGATCCAGTTAAGTAAATTACTTTTCTGTTCTTCGTCCGTTAATTGAATCGGTTTAACAATTGCGGTTAAAACAAGCGGTGTTTTCAAACCTCGAGAATCATAATAATTCAAAATTGGCGATAACTTTACCAAGACCGGCCACGCACTTCCGCCAGCGGATCTTTGGCGTACTCGTTGTCTTTCTCGCGCACGGCGATGCTTTGATCCCAATTCGGCGGCAACTCCATCACATGCCCGCATTTTTTGCAGGTGCGGCGCTCGAGCGAAGAGTAGAAGTTGCGCATCACCATCGGAAATTGCATGACGATGTCTTCGAGAAAGAAATACTCTTCGTAAAGCAAATTGCCGCACTTTTCGCAGAAGTAGAGAAAACCGTCGTTCTCACCTCTCTGCCGATGCTTTTCAATAATCAAACCGTAGGTGTTCGCGAACCGCTGCGGCGAGTGCGGCACTTTCGGCGGGATCAAAAACATGTCGCCTTCGCGGAGGGCAATTTCCCAATGTTTGCCGTCTTTGTAGAGCTTGATCTTGATGTCGCCTTTGAGCTGCAAGAACAGCTCTTCGCTCTCATTATAATGATAATCTTTCCGCGAATTGGGGCCGCCGGAAACCATCACAATGAACGTGTCGTTGCCTTTGAAGATGGTTTCGTTGGCCACCGGCGGAATCAGGCGATGCTTATTGCGCTCGACCCAGCCCATGAGGCTGAACGGGTCGAGAGGCTTTTGCGTGTCACGAATTTCCATTCGATCCTCCATTGGCGTTGGGTTAAAGAAATTTGCTCCGCTCCGGCTTTTCAATTCAGTCAATCGTCGCAATCACCTTCAACTCGATCGCAATTGGCGTTGGCAGACGATTGACTTCGACGGTGGTGCGGCACGGCTGATTCGTTTTAAAATACTCCGCGTAGATGCGATTGAACGCGGCGAAATCGGCTTTCATATTCGTCAGAAAAACCGTTGCATCGACGATTTTATCCCAACTCGAGCCAGCTTCTTCCAAAATATATTTGATGTTGCGAAAAACTGAATGGCACTGTGCAACAATATCGTACGAAACAATATTGCCGTTTTTATCCAGCTCGACGCCGGGAATTTTTTTTGCGCCGCGTTCGCGCGGGCCGAGGCCGGAGAGAAAAAGCAAATTGCCGACTCGGCGGGCGTGCGGATAGGGGCCGACGGGGTCCGGCGCCCGAGATGAAATAATCGTTTTATGGTCGGTGGGCATATTCACCGGGAAAATTTGCCAGAAAATGACTTGGTTTTGTTCGTGTATCGCGAAGAATATTCTAATAAATCACAGGGATTTTGTCAAACTAATTTTTGATTTTCACACAAACATTCTTCGACTCGGTGAAAAAGCGCAGCGCTTCCAATCCGCCTTCGCGGCCCAATCCGGAATTTTTCATGCCGCCGAACGGCGTGCGCAGATCGCGCAGCATCCAGCAGTTGATCCAAATAATTCCGGATTGAATCGCATTCGCGAGGCGATGCGCGCGCGTCAAATTTTCCGTCCAAAGCGTTGCGGCCAAACCATATTGAGCGCCGTTGGCAAATTCCAAAACTTCCTCTTCGGTGTCAAATGGCATGATGGTGACGACCGGCCCGAAGATTTCCTCTTGATTCGTGCGGCAATTAAACGGCAAACCTGCGATCACGGTCGGCTCGACGAACCAGCCGTTGGCGCAACGGCCCTCGACTCGCGCCGGCTTGCCGCCGCATAAAATCACGCCGCCTTCTTGTTTGGCCAATTCAATATACGAGAGAATTTTTTCTTGATGGGTCTTGGAAACGACCGCGCCCAAATTGCTGCTCTCAAGCAAAGGATCGCCGACGCGCAATTTTTTCGTGCGTGCCACAAAATCAACGCGAAACTTTTCGTACAACGAACGCTCGACGAAGAGGCGCGATCCGCACAAACAGATTTCGCCTTGATTCGAAAATGACGAACGCAGCGTCGTTTGCAGCATCTCTTCGTAATTGCAATCGGCGAAAATGATATTCGGGTTTTTGCCGCCCATTTCCAGCGAAAGTTTTTTGAACAGCGGCGCAGTGGTTTTCGCGATCTCCGCGCCGGTTCTTGTGCTGCCGGTAAATGAAATAGCCAAAATTTTCGGATGCGCTGAGATCGCAGCGCCGACTTTGTGGCCGTAACCATGCACGATATTCAAAACGCCCGGCGGCAATCCGGCCTCGATACAAATTTTTGCAAGCAAGTATGCGGTCATTGGCGTAATTTCAGAGGGTTTGCCAATGACGCAATTCCCGGCAGCGAGCGCGGGCGCAATTTTCCAGGTGAATAAATACAAAGGAAGATTCCACGGCGAAATACACCCGGCGCTGCCAATCGGCTGTCGCAGTGTGTAATTGACTGCTTTGTCCGTCATGATATGGGCTTCGCTGGAGAAATGAACGATCGCCGTCGCAAAGAAATTAAAATTGCTCGCCGCACGCGGAATGTCAACGGACTTTGCCAACCACACCGGCTTGCCATTGTCAATGGATTCGGCCAGCGCAAGTTGATCGCGATTTTGCTCGATTAAATTTGCGATATGCAGCAGCAGTCTCGATCTTTCTTCAAGCGAAGTGACCGACCATTCCGGAAAAGCTTTGTCGGCGGCGGCAACCGCCATCACCACATCGTGCTCATCGGAATCCGGAACATAAGAATAAACTTCGCTGGTGGCGGGGTTGTAGTTGTCGATATATTGATTGGAAAGCGGCGTCACCAACTCGCCGTTGATGTAGTTTTTAATCTTTTCCATGTTTTAAAATTTATTAAATGATTCACACGCGGATCAAAAATTCGCGCCGATAAAATCGATAAAAAAATCCGTGCGCGCTTTTGATCAAGTGCAGCCCGGTGTTTTTAAGGTTGCCGGTTTTGATTATAATAAAAATCGAGATTCTTTTCAAACTCCGCCGGCAACGCCAGCAGCGCCGAGTGCGGAATGAGAAAGGTGGAAAGATTGAACAAATCGCCGAAAATTTTGTGACTGTCAATCGTCGTGCGCAAATAATGATAGCCGGAGGAGCCGCCGGTGCCGATTTTCGAGCCGATCATGCGTTGCACCATCAGCGCATGTCGATAACGCCAAGTCGCCAGCAGCTCGTCGATGTCGATCAACACCGTGAGCAGCCGAAACGGCAAATACAAAATCGGCTCGTCGCGATAGAGATTGATCAACAACGCGGCGTGCGTGGCGCGATAAGACAAGCGGCGCTGACCTTTTTGAATGAATTGTCGATGTTTCTCCTCATCGAACAAGGCCGCGAAGCTCGCCTCGGTATGCGCCAATTCTTGCAGATGCGTTTCTCTTTCTTCATTCGGCAAAGTCGGATTATGCAAAATAATTTGGCGATCGCTCTCCAACATTTTGTCGACCGCGACACGATAGCTCGACCAAAAGTTGAACCCTTGAAAATCCAGAAACGGCGTGCGCTCGAGCCAGCGCTCGATTAATTCAAATAAAGACGGCTCGCTCTCCGCCTGCTGCGCAAGTTGTTGATGCGCAGGAGACAAACGCGAGACATAACCGCTTTTATTGTACTGCTTGCGCAATTCGGGTTTCAAACCCAGTTTATTTTCGATCAGCCGGAATTGAAAGCTTTGGAAACCGGAAGCCGGCGAGAGCAAGTCGCGAAATTCGAGAAAATCCAGCGGCGTCATCGTTTCGAGAATGCGCAGTTGCTCGATGATGACTTTTTGAATTTCGGTGATGCGTGCAAGTCGGGCCCCGGCGATGCCGACGGCTTTTTCCTCGACATACTCCTGTTTGAAAATGGCGCTGACGGAATCCAGCTCGAACAGAATTTGCTTGAACCACAACTCATAAGCCTGGTGCACGATAATGAAAAGCATTTCATCGTGCGCCGGTTTGCCGTATTCGACGCTTTTGGGTGACTGGCTGGATAACAAGCGGTCGAGTTGAAGATAGTCGGCGTAATAAAGCGGAGGATGCGGGCGTTGCATGAGAGTTACCTTTCCATATTTAGTCTTTCCTGACACTCTTCCTGCAAGTGCCAGGCGAGCAGTGTAGCTTTGAATGACTTACTCATGAAATTGAGAAAAGTCGTTCCGGCGAAAGGTACACAATTCTCGAGCAAAAGTCAAGGAGCGGCAATGTTCTTTCTTGCGTTTATGAAAATTATTTGTATTTTAAAATCGTCATCTTCTTCGTCAACACCCTTCCTTCAAATTTCAAGCGGTAATAATAAATTCCCGAAGGCAAATCGTACGCGTAAAAATGCGCCTCGTGTCGTCCGGCGGGTTTGGTTTCATCGAGCAACGCCATGACTTCCTGTCCCAAAATATCGTAAATGATTAATTGCGGCGCTCCGGACTTCGGCAGATCAAAAATAATCGTCGTGATCGGATTAAACGGGTTGGGATAATTCTGATACAAGGCGAGTGTTGCCGGCACGCGCGGCGTCTCGTCTACAGCGGTTGTTTCGATCGCCTTGAATCGCCACGTTGTTGAGAAAGCGCTCGTTCCACCGGCGTTACTCGCTTGCACGCGCCAGTAGTAGGTGATGGCGTTTGCCAAGCCGGAGATCACTTCGAATGTATCGACGAGTCCAACTTTATTTACAAGCAATGACGACGTGAAAGTGGAATCGCGCGCGACTTGCAATTGATACGAAGCGGCATTGTTCGGATAATTCCAACGCAAAGCTATGCCGGCGGTTCCGATAATTGCGCCATTCGCCGGAGAGGCCAGCAGCGCCGTCGCCGGCGGCGCAATCATAATCGCATTCGTCGGCAAACTTTCATTGGAGTTGCGGTCGAGCGCGGTGACGGCGTAATAATACGGCGTATTGGAAAGCGGCGTTTTCGGCATGTTGAACGATAAACCGGCAATCGCCACGATTTTGCTCGGATCGTTGAATTCACTCGATTGTACTGCAGCATGATCAAAGCGATAAACCACGTAACGAAAAGCCGTATCACCGTCGGCGTCATTGGGCGGCGCCTCCCAACGCAAATTAGCCGAGCCGGTTCCGGCAATGCGCTCGTAACGAAGATTCTGCGGCGCATTCGGCGGCAAAGTTTCTTTCCAATTCATAACCGGCGACAACGCCGGATAGCGATAGATCTCGGTCTTTAAAAGATTGGAGAATCCCTTGATATTTTGCTGAATCATTTCCGCGCGGTAAAAGATATTGCCTTGAACGCCAAAAGTGCTGCGATTGAAGTTTAGTTGCTCGCCCACCTCGCCGAGAGGCCAGTCACCGTCTTGCGGCAAAAGTCGATAGATACCCTGTCCGGCATATAAATGGCTTGAAACAGCTTGGGAGGCCCACCAAAGCAAAAGCTTTGCATAATCCTGTTGTCCGCCAAAACGCCAATAAAGTTGCGGCGCGATATAGTCGACTATATTCATCGTCAGCCAGGCAACGGCGTCCGCATAGATAGCATTATAAGCATCGAGACCGGAAGTTCCTGCCGGCACGCCGCTTTTCCAAATTCCAAGCGGACTCAAGCCGAACTTGACGAAAGGCTTAACAACGCGAATGCTATCGTGCACCATTTTGACAAAAAGATTGATATTGTCACGGCGCCAATCACTTCGACTGGCAAATCCGCGCGGGTGATTACGAAAAGTCGCATCGTCTTGAGTGGCAATCCCCGGAAGATTGACCCGCGCATCCGGATAAACATAAAAATAATCGTCGAAATGCACGCCGTCAACGTCGTATCGCCGGACAACCTCCATGACGATGCTCGTAATATAGTTTCGCACTTCCGGCAAACCCGGGTCCAGCCATTTTTGCGTGGTGTTGGGATACGCCGGAAAAGTTAAAATCCAGTCCGGATGCTTGATAGATACGTGATTAGGATCAACAGCGTATCGACCGCCTTCGCGAACGGCGCGATACGGATTGAACCAGGCGTGCAGTTCCATCCCGCGTTTGTGCGTTTCCTGAACGGCAAAATGCAGCGGATCGTAAAACGGGCTCGGCGCTCGGCCCTGCTGTCCGGTAAGCCAAAACGACCACGGCTCGAACGATGAGACATACATCGCATCGCACTCGGAGCGGATTTGAAAAAACACCGCATTGATGCCGGCGGCTTGCAATTCATCGAGCAATCGAATCAGCTCGCCGCGCTGCGTTTGCGGATCAAGCCCAGGTGCGGAAGGCCAATCAAGGTTGAGAACGGTTGCCACCCAGGCGCCGCGAAATTCGCGTTTCGGCGGGAGATTTTGGGCGAACGTATTGGTGAAAAAGATAATGCAGAAAATGCCAAGATGCCGTAGCCGTTTTTTCATAAAGCCGTTTTCATCGTGGATATAATAAATACTTCTCCCGTTTCTGCCGGTAATTTGCCAGCTCTTTCTCCCACTGCGCCATAATATTTTCCGGCGCCGCGCCGTTCTCGAGCGCGATGCGCACCCGATCGGTTCCCATCGCGCGGTCGAAACTCGACGCGCGCGCCGAATTGAAAATCTGTTGTGCAGGAAATAATTTGAGCACCGCCGCAAGAATGTGCAACTGCGTCAACATCGGCAGGACCTCGCGCGGGTTCAATAAATGAATTTGCACGCCGGCAAGCTGTTTATCCATAAAAGAAAAATAATATGGACGGAAATACAGCGGCCGAAAGCGCACACCGGGAAGATGGCGGCGGTTTAATTCATCAGCAAGTTTGTCCGGCTCGATCCACGTTTGGCCGATGATTTCGAACGGCATCGTGTAGCCGATGCCTTCGGAGAGCGACTGCAACTCGCCGATGCTGCCGGTGGCCGCGATATGAAAAACCGTTTCGGGACGCGGCACGTGCGGCGAGGTGAGCACCCACGGCAATCCGGTGTCGGTAAAAATCATGTCACGGCGCCAACCTTCCATTGGTATTACCGTCAGATCGGCGTGAATGCCAAATTCTGCATTGAAAAATTTTGCCAGCTCGCCGGCAGTGAGACCGTAAATATAAGGAATGGGAAACATGCCGATGCCGGATTTGAAACGCTCGTCGAGAACCGGGCCTTCGATCAAATGGCCGCCGAGCGGATTGGGCCGATCCAAAACGATGAAGGGAATTCCCGCTTTCGCTGCGCCCTGCATCGCCAGCGCCATCGTGTAAATGTACGTGTAGGCGCGCGAGCCAATATCTTGAATGTCGTAAATCAACATCTCGACGTTTTTCAACATCTCCGGCGCCGGCGGCGCAAACGGACCGTTGTACAGCGAATAAATCGGAATACCGGTTTTGCGGTCAACGCTGTGGCCGACCTTTTCGCCGGCAAACGCATCCCCGCGCACGCCGTGCTCCGGGCCGAATAACGCGACGAGTTTGATATTCGGCAAGTTGTATAAAACGTCAATCGTCGAAGTCAAATCCGCAGTCACGCCCGTCGGGTTGGTGATGAGGCCGACGCGCTTGCCTGCGATGAGATTTAACTGTTTGGTGATGAGAACTTCGATGCCGGATTTGACTTGAGGGAAAATTGAATGGGGAAAAAAGCCAACGGATAGAAACAACGCAACAGGTAAAAGGATTTTTCGGATCATATTACGCTCCGGTTCAGCGACTGTGAAGGCATCCGCTCTACCAAGCTACGCCCGGCGCGGCTCGAAGGTACCTGTCGGACGCCAGTTGGTTGAGCATGAAGTCAGCCACGTCAGCACGGGAAATGCGCACCGTCCGAAAAAAACTGCCAACCTGACGGCCATGATAAAATCGACCTCGCTTGTCGGCGTTCGTGAGCACTCCAGGTCGAACGATCACCCACTCCAGGTTACTCTCCGCGATCATTCGTTCCTGCCGCGTCTTGTCCCAGAAGTAGAAGGGCAAAACAACCGGAATGGTGAAGAGCGTATAGTAAAGGCCCATACGTCCGGCACTGTCTCCGATGCCGAGAGAGGTCTCGCACACGAGCCGTGAGACGCGGTGAGTCTCCATGGCCCGTAGGATGTTTCGAGTCCCTTCGGACAGAATGCGCGTTGGATAGAAGTACCGCTTGTGGCCGAGGGCGGAAACTACCGCTTCCTGGCCGCGCATCGCTGCTTCGATGGAGGCCTCGTCGAGCACATCACCCTGAATGACCGTCAGTTGCGCATGGTCGATTTGAAGTTTTGATGGATCCCGTACCAGTGCCGTCACCAGATAACCGCGCTCCAACGCCTGCGCGACGAGCTGACGACCAGTTCCGCCTGTCGCTCCCACGATCAAGAGCCGAGTGGGACGGTTGCGAGCTGGCCCATCTGAAGGAACGGGCAGCGATCGGCGTCCTGCGCGCGCCAACACGAATGACAGAACGATCGCGTACAAGATGAACAAGATAAGAAGCATCATTTCATATTCTCGTCCGCCTAACGCTCCGGTTGGGCGGCTCCATCACTTGGGTACTCCGCGTATCACGCCAGGGGGCAGTTGCCAGCGCTCGGCCGCGAGGTCGAGGCCACGCTGCGATATCTCCCATTGATGCCCTTCGTGGTCTATAGCGCGATAGATCCGGCCGCCCCAGAATCCGTTCTCCGACTCGGAAATGATCCTTGCTCCGTCCGCCTTCGCGCGAGCGAAGTGTCTGTCGATGTCTTCAACGTAGACCTTCATCACCACGCTCGGTGCTGTTACACTCAAGTCTCGCCGCCACGTATCGTCCGGCGTGGCAATGTTGAATAATAGGCGTTCCCAACTTCGATCCACGTCATACCGCCACCCGGCCATGTAAGCCGCGCCTCAGCACGTTCGCGAAAGCCAAATACGCGCTCGAGCCATTCGATGGCGCGCGGCAAATCTGAGTACGTGATTGCCGGGACTATGTCCGGTGCGTTCCAAAGATCACTGGTCGCCATTGCCACCTCCTTTCAGGGCCAAGCCGCCCAACGTTGCCGGCTCACCCGCGGCCGCACAGTGGCCACGCGGCCGTCGGGTGCAGCCGGTTGTTAGGCCGACTTCTACACATGGGGCGTTCCCACTCCCATGACTCACCAGCCCATGCCATGGTCGTATGTTGAGTTGTTTGCTTGGTGAATAGCGAAGTCGCCATAGCACAGCTTCCTGAGGATGGACGCAGGCCGTAAGTGCCAGCTTGCCCATGTCAGTGGAGAATCACCGTTCATGTCCTTGGCATCGACGAGGGCACCCGCATCAAGAAGAAATTGGATAGCCCGCTCCGTTCCAAACGCGGCGGCGCGATGAAGTGGCGTTTCACCTTTGGTTCTGCAGTCACGCATGAAGCATTCCGTTTCTGCATCGGGCTTCGTTGCGCAATTCGGATTGGCGCCACTCGCCAGGAGAACCTTGACAACAAGGTCGTATGCCGGACGATTGGCTTTGCACAGAGCCGCGTGGAGTGGCGTCTCGCCCGTGACGGCCCCTGCGTGATTCACGTCTGCACCGTTTTCGATCAAGAACTGACACAGTTGCCAGTGCCCATGAAACGCCGCGCCATCGAGGCCAAGATTGAGACCAAGCGTCGCCAGTGATTCGCCTTCGCCGAGGAGAAACCGTATGGCACTAACGTCGCCATAGTAGGCACACCACGTAATGAGAGGGGGTGCCCGAGTGATCTGTTGAATGCGCCGGGTGCCCTTCGGAAAGATATTGGAACACCAAGTCGGTGCGCCCATCGGCGATGCGTGTAAGAATCTCGCTACTCATAGACCTCTCGACTAGTTCGGCCTAACACAAGCATCAGCGGCTTGGCAGGCAGAAGACAAAGTTTGTTTGAAAACGAAACTTCAAACTCCACCACAAATTAAAATTCATGCACAGCCTGCCAAGTCCGCTGGATGCACAGTTAGGCGCTTTTCTTAGCTCATTCACCAAGTTCTGTCTTGCCTCTCAATTCAAATAATCAATCGCAAACTCCAACACTTTATCGGTTCCGGCACGAATTTCCGCT
>Ga0247727_10005315_pt1 | contig 26296 bp, 26 predicted proteins | sample WisWelCaveWW1625_FD_202498 | JGI IMG/M metagenome (GOLD analysis project Ga0247727, IMG submission 202498) | Biofilm microbial communities from Wishing Well Cave, Virginia, United States - WW16-25 | ecosystem: Environmental > Aquatic > Deep subsurface > Groundwater > Cave microbial mat | place...
GGGAGACGGGGTCTGGGACATGTACTATTGCCATCAGAAAGTCGGGCGCATCGATGCCGCGAAAAGCGATCCAGGAAGTGTTACCCATGTCCCCGCACGGGTGTAACCCATGTCTCCGGTCTGTACAGGCCGTGCGCCCCTACCCCTTCGACCCTCGAACCTCGGGCCTACGGCAGCGCCGCCAACTGCATCAGCGACCGGGTGTTGTCGTACTGGACCAGCGGGCGCTCCGGCGTGTCGGCGTACCAGGCAGTCTGCTTCGCTTCCCCGAAGCGCACCTCCAGCCGCCAGGCGTCGAACGTCCCCGCCGGCACCACCACTTCCTCCTTGCCCACCACCCTCAGCGACAGCACCACCTGGCGGCTGTTGGCGGCGAGCACCGAGTGGTAGCGAGCCTCGTAGCCTCCGGCGAAGGAGACCGAGCGCCAGACGAAGAGCGACGAGTCGTTGTCGTAGTAGTGGTCCTCCAGGCGGAGAGGGACGCCCCGCTCCCCTTCCTCCTTCGTCTCCGTGATCGTGACGATTCCCTCGGCGTCGTTGTACTCCGCGTCGATGGTCGTGTCCTCGCGGCTCACCTCGCGGTGGCTGGACACCGGCTTCAGCGTCTCGGCATTGACGATCACCTCCGATTCGTCGGTGTCGCCTTCCCCCTCGAAGCGCAGGCCCAGCGCGAACTGGTCGCCGTGGCGGGTGACGCTGAGGACGCCGCGACCGCGCACCTCGCGGTTGTCGCGGTCGAGCAGGACGTACTCCGCTCGTTCCTCATCCGGCCACGGCACGTTCGCGACGACGTCCTGCGTGACGGCGTCGTCCTGCTGCGTGCAGGCGACGCCGAGCAGCGCGGCGATGACGAGCAGCGGGGCGAGGCGAACGAAGCGCATGCTCAGACCGGCGCGGCCGCGGCGTGGCGGATGCGCCCCAGCGCCTCGCCGATATTGGCCCGCGTGATGCCGTAATGCGTGACCAGGCGCATGCGCGTCGGGCCGCCCGTCGCTAGGACGCCCTCTTCGCGCAGACGACGCCGGAACGCGCCGGCGTCGTCGACGTCGAAGAAGACGATGTTCGTCTGCACCGCCGCCGGGTCGATGCGCACGCCCGGCAGCTCGGCCAGGCCCTCCGCCAGCCGACGGGCGTGCTCGTGGTCCTCCGCGAGCCGATCGACCATCGTCTCGAGCGCGACGATGCCCGCCGCCGCGATGACGCCCGCCTGGCGCATGCCGCCGCCCAGCATCTTGCGCACCTTGCGCGCCCGCGCCACGAACTCGCTCGTGCCGCAGACCAGCGACCCCACCGGCGCCGCCAGGCCTTTCGACAGGCAGAACGTCACCGAATCGGCCTCCGCCGCCAGCGCTGACGCCGGCACGCCCAGGGCGATCGCGGCGTTGAAGATGCGCGCGCCGTCCAGGTGCAGCGCGGCGCCGTGGCCGTGGGCCAGCTCCGCCACGACCGCCATCTCCTCAGGCGTGATGACGCCGCCGCCGCAGCGGTTGTGCGTGTTCTCCAGGCAGATCGCCGCCGTGCGCGGCAGGTGGATGTCCGTCCCCCGCAGCGCCGCCCGCACCGAATCGAGATCGAGCCTGCCGCGCTCGTCGTTGGGCACCGGGCGGAGCTGGATGCCGCCCAGGCCGGCGGCCCCCGCCACCTCGTATTGGAGGACATGCGCCTCGCTCCCGACGATCGCCTCGTCGCCCCGCTGGCAGAGCGAAAGCAGGCACGTCACATTGCCCATTGTCCCGCTGGCGACGAAGACCGCCGCCTCCTTGCCCAACCGTTCGGCGGCCAGCTCCTCCAGCCGGCAGACGGTGGGGTCCTCGCCGAAGACGTCGTCGCCTACCTCAGCGCGGGCCATCGCCTCGCGCATGGCGGGCGTGGGCTGGGTGACGGTGTCGCTGCGCAGGTCGATGATATGGTCTGGCATGGCTCGCTACGGATATGGGCGGTGTCCTGGCATTCTAGGGAGCGGCCAGATTCGCGGTCAAGCGCGTGAAGGTGCGCCGACGTTCAGGGGGCTTGACAGGCATGGCATAATAGAAGCCGGTGGCAAGTCTCCCGACGGGCGGGGCCATTCGCTAGAGGTAGTTTGGGGTGCAGCCTGCTGCGCAGGCCTTGGTGGTCAGCCCGGACCCGGCGGTGCTCCGCGCCGCCGAGTGCTGCCTCCTCCGTCTGGGGCATGCGCCGCTGCTGTCCCGTACCGTTGTCCAGGCCCAGCGCATCGCCAAGCGCGTCCACGCCGATCTCGTCTGCCTGGACTGCGTCCTGCTGTCCGGAGAGATCGAACGCTTCTGGCGCTGGCTGCGTTCGGCCCAGGGCGAAGCGGTCGCGCCGGTGCTGCTCGTCGCGCCGCCCTCGCTACCGCTGACGCCTGCCGCGCTCCCCAGCTTCTTCCGCCCCGAACGGGACGGGATCGTCTCGAAGCCGCTCGAGGCCGGCCCCCTGGCTCGAGAATTCGCTCGCCTGCTCTCCCGGCGCCCCGCCCAGCAGCGCGTCCAGGAAATGATCCAGGTAGGGGAGCTGACGCTGGACACCGTCGTCCGGGAGTTGCTCCTGACGAACGGGTCGCTCCGCCTCACGCCCACGGAGTTCCGCTTCCTTCGCTACCTGATGCAGCGGCCGGGCGAGTTCGTCTCGGCGCAGGTGCTGTTGGAGCAGGTCTGGGGCCACCCGTCGGGCCTGGGCGGCGTCGAGATCGTGCGCTCGCATGTGAGTAACCTGCGCCGCAAGCTGCGCGCCGCCGGCGAGGACCCGGCGCTGGTCCGCACCATCCCCTATCGTGGCTACGCCGTCCTGCCGGACGACCGCGCTGCCGTCTCCTGACCGGCGAACCTCAGCCTGCGACGCTCTCCCCGCCGCCCCGCGGAACCGCTCGCGGCGCCAGGTCCGGCAGCACCACCGGCCGCCCGCTTGTTGGGTGGCGCAAAACCACCACCGCCTGCCCGTAGACGCGCTCGATGACCTCCGGGCGCAGCGCCTCCTCCGGCGGCCCATCGATGACGATGCGCCCCTCCGACAGGAATGCGATGCGGTCGGCGAAGAGCGAGGCAAGCGTCAGGTCGTGCACCGCGGCGAGCACGGCCATGCCTAGCGATCTGCCCAGGCGCAAGGCCAGCTGCAGCGCGCGCACCTGGTGGGCGAGGTCGAGATGCGACGTCGGCTCGTCGAGCAGCAGGATGCGCGGCTGCTGCGCCAGCGCCCTGGCCAGCACCACCCGCTGGCGCTCACCGCCCGACAGCTCCTGGGCCGGCCGCGAGGCCAGCGACCAGCAGCCGGTCGCCTCCATCGCCTCGCGGGCGACCTCCAGGTCGCGCGGCCCCTCGCTTTCGAGCAGCCCCAGGTGCGGGGTGCGGCCCATCAGCACCTGCTCCAGCGCCGAGAAGCCGGCGGGCAGCGCCGCACTCTGCGGCACCACGGCGACCCGCCGCGCCCGCTCTCGCGTCGAGAGGGAGCGGACATCGTCGCCGTCCAGCAGCACCGCGCCGCGCTCGGGCCGGACGACGCCGGTCGCGGCGCGGACCAGCGTCGTCTTGCCGCTGCCGTTCGGACCGGCGAGGGCGACGACCTCGCCCGCCCCGGCCTCGAGGTCGACGCCGCGCAGCACCGGTCGCCCCGGGTAGCCCGCCCAGAGGTTCCGTACGCTAAGCATCGGAGGCGTGTCTCCCCGTCCTGCGCAGGAGATAGAGGAAGAACGGCGCGCCCACGAACGCTGTGATAATGCCGACCGGGATCTCGTGCGGCGGCGCCAGCGTCCGCGCCAGCAGGTCGGCGACGATGAGGAAGCCCGCGCCCAGCACCGCCGATAGCGGCACCAGCCGCCGGTAGTCGGGCCCCCAGAGCAGCCTGGTCGCGTGCGGCACGACCAGCCCGACGAAGCCGATGATGCCGCTCACCGCCACCGCCGCCGCCGTCGCCAGCGAGGCGACTGCCAGCAGCCCCAGCTTCAGCGCCTCCACGTTCACCCCCACCTGCCGCGCCTCCTCCTCGCTCAGTTGCAGGACGTTGAGCGCTCGGCCGAACGGCACGAGCGCCAGCCCGCCGATGGCTGCGTACGGCAGGAGGAGGGCGACCCGCTCCCAGGACGCGGCGTTGAGGCCGCCCAGCAGCCACGACATCACCGATAGCGCCCGCTCCTCGTGCGTCAGCATCAGGTACGAAATGCTCGCCGTCGCGATCGAGCCGACCGCGACGCCCGCCAGGATCAGCGTCGTGACCGGCACGGCCCGGCTCGTCCGCGCCAGCAGGTAGGTCAGCGTCACGGCGACGATCGCGCCCAGGAAGGCGGCCGCCGGCACCGGGCTGAGCGGCCCGAACGAGTACGCCAGCGGACCGATGATCACGAGCGTCGCCGCCAGGCCGGCGCCGGACGCCACGCCCATCAGGTACGGCTCGGCCAGCGGGTTGCGAAAGACTCCCTGGTAGACCGCCCCCGAGTACGCCAGCGTCGCCCCCACCAGCCCCGCCAGCACTACCCGCGGCAGCCTGATCTCCCAGACGATGGCGTCCCAGCTCCGTGGCCAGTCCGCCTCGACCGGCAGGCCGAGGCGGTGCAGCACGATCCGGCCTACCGTCGTCGCCGGGATGTCGGCGGCGCCCCAGAGCATCGCCAGCACGGCCGCGACCGCGACGGCGCCCAGCCCCAGCGCGAACGGGCCGAACACCGGCCGGCGCAGGCCGTAGGCCCGCGCCTGGTTCAGGCGGCCGCGTCGGAGCACGCCCAGCACGAGCGGCTCTCCTCCCCGCCGAAGACGCCCGGGTACAGCAGCGCCCCTAGCGCCTCCAGCGCGTCGATGATGCGCGGCCCGGGCCGGCTGATGATATCGGGGTCGATGGCGAACACGCGGTCGCTCTGAACCGCGGCGATGGTCTCCCAGGCGGGCCGCGCCGACACCACCTCCGGCGTCTGGCCGAACTCGGCGTCCGCCAGGACGATCACCTCCGGGTTGCGCGAGACGATCGCCTCCTGCTGGAGGGTGGGGTAATTGCCCTCGTCCGCCTCGACGATGTTCTGGCCGTTGAGCTTGGCGATCAGGTCGCCGACGAAGTCGTCGGGACTCACGGTGTTGAACCCCTCGAAGACATCGAGCTCCAGGTACACGCGCGGGCGCTCTTCGATGTCGGCGATGCGCTCTCGGACGCCGTCCAGCCGCTCCTGGAGGCCGGCCACCACCGTCCCCGCCTCGTCGACGTGGCCCGTCGCCCGGCCCAGCTCCTCGATGCTATCGAACACGCCCTCCACGGTCGTGATATCGGTGTCGATGGCGTCTAGCCAGACCGGCACGTCCAAACCCTGGAGCTGCTCGACGAAGCCCTCCGGCGCAAACGACATGATCACCAGATCCGGGTCCAGGTTGGCGATCGCCTCGGCGCTTGGCTCCAGGCCGCTCAGCTTGAGCTCGATCGCGGCCGCCTCGGGCGGGTAGTCGGTGTTCTCGTCGACGGCGACTACGGCGTCGCCAGCGCCGATGGCGAAGAGCGTCTCGACGTGTCCGGGGGAGAGCACCACCATCCGCCGGGGCGGCGCCTGGAGCGTGACGGAGGTGCCATCCGAGCCCTCCAGCGTGACTGGGAACCCGCTCGCGTTCGGCGTTCCGATCGCGATCGGCTCGTCGCCTTCGTCGTCTCCGCACCCGACGGCGACGACGGCCAGCAGGCCCATCATGACCAGCGCGGCCATTGTGTAACGAACAAAACGCAGCATCGCATCCTCCCTTCTGCCTTCCGGTCGTTCCGGCGTCTTCAGCGGAGGGGCGATGGCCGTGTCACCGGCAAGGAGAAAGCCCTTGCCGGCGACAAGGGCCTGGACGCTGCGAGAATCGCAATGTCCGCGCCTCTTCCGCGAAGGCTGCGTGACATGCGCAAGGGCAGGCGACCTGGCTCGTCCCCAGAGAGCTGGGGCATCACAGCTGCGCGACAGCGCCGGATTCTCACCGGCTTCGCTCTTGGCCCCGAAGCGGGGCACCCCTGCGCGCTCTTCAGTTGTAGCGCGAGCATACCAGCGACCGGGTCGCTGGTCAAGGGGGGCGTCCTGGGCTAAGCTGCGTTTGCTACATGGCCGACCCCGCCATCTCCTTCCGCCGGCAGCTCATCTACGCCTCGGGCAGCTTCGGCGGCAACATCCTGGGGCGGACGAAGGAGCTCTGGCTCCTCTTTTTCTACGCCCCGCCCGCGGACGAAGGCCTGCCCCGGCTGGCGCCGATCGCCCTCGTCGGCGCGCTGCTCCTCGTCAGCCGCCTGATCGAGGCGTTCGACGACCCGCTCATCGGCTACTGGAGCGACCGCACCCGAAGCCGCTGGGGCCGCCGCATCCCTTTCGTCGTGCTGGCGACGCCGTTTTACGCGCTCTTCTTCGTGCTCCTCTGGATCCCGCCGATCGACCACGAAAGCGCCCTCAACGCCGTTTACCTCCTCGTCGTCATCGAGCTGTTCCACCTCTTCAGCACGCTCTCCGGCGGCCCCTTCGAGTCGCTCCTGCCGGAGATCGCTCCGCAGTCGAAGCAGCGCATGGGCATCGTGAGCTGGCAGGTGCTCTTCGGCGCGCTCGGCGCCGGCGTTGGCCTCATCGCGACCGGGCCGATCGTCGATACGCTCGGCTTCTGGCCGATGGCGGCGATGGTGGCGACGCTGGCGCTCGCCTCGCGCTATTTCGCGCTGGGCGGCGCCTGGTCGTCGGCGCGTATCGAGCAGCCGCCGGCGGACATCAGCTTCCGCGATGCGCTGCGATCGACGTTCGAGAACGACCAGTTTCGCGCCTTCCTCCCCACCTTCGTGCTCTACACCACCGGCGTATCGATACTCATCGGCTCGCTGCCGTTCTACGTCACGGAGGTTTTGGACCGGTCGAAGGGCACGGTCGGAGTGTTCACCGCAGCCGCCATCGCCGTGGTCCTGCTCTGCCTCCCGCTCGTCTACCGGCTCTCGATCCAGCGCGGGAAGGCCTGGGTGTACGCCGCGGCGATGCTCGCCGGCGCCGTCTACCTGCCGGTCATCGCGTTCGCCGGCTTCATCCCCGGCATCCCTCGTTTCGCCCAGGCGCTGGTGATGCTGGGTCTGGTCGGCGTGCCGATGGCGGCGGTCAACGCTTTCCCCAACGCGATCATGGCCGATGTGATCGACTACGATTTCGTGCGCACCGGCCACCGGCGCGAGGCGATTTACTACGGAGCGCAGAATCTGGTCGAAAAGAGCGTCTCATCCATTTCGCCGCTCGTGCTGGCGTTGCTGCTGGTGCTGGGCAGCACGAGCGAGAACTCGCTGGGCATCCGGCTGGCCGGGCCCGTGGCCGGGCTCTTCGTGCTGGCTGGCTTCCTCAGCTTTCGCGGCTACCACCTGCCCGACCACGTCACCCCGGAGTCCGTGCGCGAGATGCAGGCGCGCCGGGCCGCGAGCGGGGCGCGCCCGTAAGCAGCTTGACGCGCCTGGCGTACGCCGTATACTGGGGGCGGCTGGTGGTCAGAGCCCGTCAAGCGCCTCCCCGTCGAATGGCTTGACGCTCCTTGGAGGGTCGCCCGTATGCGGCGTCTCTCGTTCGAGTCCGCCGCGCCGCGAGGCCTGGTGTGGGTGCTCGTCCTCGGCGTCGCCGCCTCGCTCCTGCTGTCCGGTCAGTGGACGCCGGGCCCCGCGCAGGCTACGGTCGACGGCGTCGACTACGGCATGCGTGTCGGCGGCGTTCCCGGCGGCGCCGGCGCGACCTGTAACTCCAGCGGTGGTCCCACCAAGTGCTCGTTCAAGGCCGGCAGCACGTTCACCGTCGCCACCGACCTCAACTCCGCTGGCGCCGTGACGGGCATGGTTGCTGGCGGCCAGGTGCAGTGGGACGTGACCGCGCCCCTCGTCATCGTGGACCGGCCGGGGACCGCCGAGGTGGTGGGTGGAGCGGACTGCGGCCTCCAGGGGGAGAACACAGCGAACCTGCCGCTCAGCTACGCCGCCACTTGTGTGGATCTGACTCCGCCGTCCACCTACGGGGCCTCGCCATTTGGGCTGTACCAGATCGACGTCCAGTGCACAGCGAGCGGCTTGGGCACGGTAACGATTGTCCACGGGGCGCCCCTCAACAGCTACCTGACCGACACCGGCGTCAACAACCACGTGGACAAGGGCGTGGACGTCCTCAACATCAACTGCGTCCCTTCCTCACCACGTGTCAAGATCGTCGTCGAGGACGCGGCGGACCCGGGCAAAAAGCTGTCCGGCACTTGCTTCCTCATCAGCTACGAGCAGGCGTCGCCGCCGGCCAACGTCCCGTTTGACGTGGTCAGCGACAACTACGCCAAGCAGGCCTGCGACCAGGCCCTGGGTGGGCCGCTCAGTGACAGCAATGGTTCCGTAGGCAACGTCGAGATCGTCATTTCGGGCGTGCTGTTTGCGCAGGTTGGCGCCCGGTGGCACGTCCAGCAAGTCCAGAGCAACCCGAAGTACGACATCGACAATACCAAGTACCTGTGTGACTTCACCGCTCTTCAGCCGGCCAAGTGCGACATCCTGGTTACCAACAACCGCCTGGCCGGCAACATCACGGTTAACATCAACTCGGCGTCCGGCCTGCCGGTGGACGGCGTTCAGTGCGTCGACGTCTATGACGACCCGCCGGAGAACACGGTGCTGAACGCCGGCAGCCCGTTCTGCGAGGCCGCGCCCGACAGCGAGGTCATTGAGCCGATCACCCTGCCCAACGGCCTCTACGGTGTTGTGTTCGACAAATCGACGCTGCCGCTCGGCATGATCGTCACCACGCCCAATGAGGTAGAGTGCGACCTCAATGCCAGCCAGGCCTGCAAGGTCGATTACGAGGTCGCCAGCGGCACGCCCCACAACCTGAAGCTGCCACCGCTTCAGAACCTCTTCCTCACCGCCCAGGGGGAGAAGCTGGGCCCCGAGACCTGTGCCCAGAGCACCGACGTGGCCGAGTTCTCCTACGAGCTGAGCAACCTCCCCCGCACGCCCGACCCGAAGGAGTGGCTGGGCAACGGCTTCGACGACGATCAGGACACGCTGGTCGACGAGGTCGAGTTCCAGGAGCTGGGCGCCTTCGCGCTCAGTGTCCACTTCGACCCGAAGCTCGTCTGCGTCAACGTCGAGCCGGGCCAGCGCGCGCTCGATACCGGCATGGTCTGCTTGATCGACGACAAGGACGACGGCCTCCAGCCGCAGCGCCAGTCGCGCATCGGCTGCCTCACCAAGAAGAGCCATGACCCGCCGGCCAGCGACTCGCTGGAGCTGGCGCGCATCCTCGTCCGGCCGCAGCCCGAGGCGTACAAATTGCTCCGCGCCCACAAGAACAACGGCATGATCGTCCACCTGACGAACCAGGGGTGCAACCTGGTCGACATGAAGGGCCACCCGATCCCCGCCGTCGGCTGCCCGGACGCCGACCTCACCATCCGCTGGCTGGAGGGCGATATCGACGGCACCTGCGGCGTCGACGTGCAGGACCAGCAGATCGTGGCGTTCCGCTGGGGCGTCAAGCTGGGCCACCTGCTGTATCACCAGCGCTTCGACCTGGAGCCATCGGGTGTGGTCAACTCGGACGGCGACGTCGACATCAAGGACGTCCAGTTCGTCTTCGGCCGCCACGGCAGCACCTGCGACGATCCGAACCCGGCCCAGCCTCCCAAGAACCCCAACGTCTCTGACCCGGGGCCGTAGGCGGAGTAAGGCGGTCGCGAACCGCCCTTACGCGGCCGTGGTACACTAAGAATGCTGGAAGCTCTGCGCTAACCACTGCTTCGGACGGGAGGTCACGTGGCGATGATGGACAGGCGGGCGATGCAAGTCTTGCGTGCTGGACGGCCGATTCTAGCAGCACTTCTACTCTTCGTTCTGACCGTCTCGGTAAGCGGGACATCCGGAACTTCGCGACTGGTTACAGCTTCCGGTTTTCCCGGCTCGGGGACTTCCGGTGTCCTTTCGCCGACTCTCGCGAATCTGTTCCTCACATCCCAGGGTCCAAACCTGGCGCCGAACAAATGCGAGAGTAGCTCGGACATCCAGACGTTCAGCTACGAGCTGGACGCCCCGCCGACCAGCCAGGACCCGGAGGAGATCCTAGGAAACGGCTTCGACGACGATCAGGACACCCTGATTGACGAGGTCCAGCCTCAGCAACTCGGTGCTTGGCAGCTTGAGATCGGCTTCGACCCCGCCCTCGTCTGCGTCAGCATCGAGCCTGGCACGTTCTTCGCCAACAACGACGCACCTGACTCTAACTCTGACTGCTGGGTCTTCGATCTAACCAACCCGCCTCGCAAGGGCCTTGGTTGCGGCATCGAAGGCAAGCCGCAGGTCGACTACAACTCCCTCGAGCTGGCGCGGATCATCGTCCAGCCGCAGCCTGTTCTCTACTCAAGCCTCCGCGCCCATAAGGGCAACGGCGAGGTGGCGCAGCTCCTTGCGTGGGACTGCCACCTTGCTGATCAGCATGGCCATCCGATCAAGATGGACGGTTGCGCCGACGCGGCGCCGGTCACGATCCGCTGGCTGGAGGGTGACGTGGATGGAAGCTGCCACGTTAGCGTGCGCGACCAGCAGTTCCTGGCCTTTCGTTGGGGCGTGAAGGAGGGTCTGGAGGGTCACCTGCTCTACAACCCACGGTTCGACTTGGAGCCGTCTGGGACGATCAGCTCGGACGGCGATATCGATATCAAGGACGTGCAGTTCGTCTTCGGCCGCCACGGCAGCACCTGCCAGGCGCCCATACCGCCTCAGCCACCGAAGCAGCCGGTCCCGCCTCCGCCGTAAGGAGGGCCGCTAGTCCGGAGCCCACGCGAGTGTCACATTCCCCGCAGCTCACGCAGAGTGCGGGGCAGCTCCGGCAGCAGGTCGCCCGCCAGCAGGCCGGCGTCGCCCAGGTCGCCGCGCAGTCCTTCGGCGGCGGCGGCGTGGAGGTAGGCGCCGCAACAGGCCGCCTCGAACGGCGCCAAGCCCTGCGCCAGCAGTCCGGCGACCGCCCCCGCCAGCACGTCGCCCGTGCCCGCCGAGGCGAGCGCGGGGTTGGCGTAGGGGTTCACGCCGGCCCGTCCGTCCGCCGCCGCGACGACGGTGTAGGCGCCTTTCAGCACCACGGTCTGCCCCCACCGCCGCGCCGCTGCTCGCGCCGCCGAGAGGCGGTCGGTCTGTACCTCGGCGATCGGTCGCCGCGTGAGCCGGGCGTGCTCGCCCGGGTGGGGGGTGAGCACGCAGGGCGGCTGAATGCGCTCCCACCAGCGCGGCAGGCGCGCCAGCGCGTTCAGCCCGTCCGCGTCGATCAGCACCTTCGGGCCATCGGCGGGCAGCGAGCACAGGAGCTGGCGGACGAACGCGTCCTGCGCCGCTCCCTGGCCGAGCCCCGGCCCCAAGAGCAGCGCATCGTAGCCGGGGAGCGCGCGCGCCACCTCGACCGCCGCCTCGGGCGCGAGGACGCCGCCGGCGTCCGGCAGCGGCAGGTAGGTCGCCTCGGTCAGGCCGGAGGCGACGAGCGGCTGCACGCCGGCCGGACAGGCGAGCGCGACCAGGCCGCCGCCGGCGCGCAGCGCGCCCAGCGCCGCCAGCCGCGCCGCCCCCACGTAGCGTTTCGACCCCGCCACGACGAGCACCCGCCCGAACGTCCCTTTGTTCGCCCCGAACGGCCGCACGGGCAGCCGTTCGCGCACCCAGCGCGCGTTCAGCAGCTCCACCGGTAGCGCCGCGATGGCGTCCGCCGGCAGGCCGATGTCGATCACCTCGACGCGTCCGGCGTACTCGGCGCCGGGCAGCGTGTGCAGCCCCACCTTCGAACAGCCGAGCGCGATCGTCGTGTCGGCGCGCAGCGCATGCGCATCCACGGTGCCGGTGTCGCCGTCAACGCCGGTCGGCAGGTCGACGGCGAAGAGCTGCGGCCCACCCCGGCGGGCCGCCCGCGCCTGCGCGACGCGGTCGAGCGCGGCGGCGATGATGCCCTCCAGCGGTCGCGCCCGGCCCGTGCCCAGCACCGCGTCGACGACGGCGTCGGCGCCGGCCAGCGCTTCGTCCAGCGGCGACAGGTCGCCGCCCGACAGGTCGCGCACGGCGACGCCGCCTTCGACCGCCCGGCCCAGGTTCGCGTCGTCCTCGCCCCGCTTGGCGAGCAGCACGACCGTGACCACGGCGCCCCAGTCGTGCAGGTGGCGCGCCGCGACCAGGCCGTCGCCGCCGTTGTTGCCCGGCCCCACGAGCACCAGCGCCTGGCGCTCCGGCACGGCGCCCAGACTCACCCAGACCTCCTGCGCCACGGCCAGGCCCGCGTCCTCCATCAGCGCCTCGGGCGGGCGGCCCGCGACGGCCGCCGCCTGCTCCAGCGCGCGCATTTCCGCCGAGGTGACCAGTTTCACAGCAACCCTCGCTCCCGAAGGCGCCGCACCAGGCGCTCGCGGCTCTCGTCAGGTCCTTCGCGCGGCGGCTTCTCGCGCGCGCCGACGACCGCCGCCACCGCGAAGTCGCGCTCGTGGCTCAGCGACACGTCGAGCCCGCGCAGGCCGATGCGCTCGGCGCGCTCCCGAGCGCGTCCGGAGAGGTAGACCAGCGGCTTGCCCCGGTGGTTAGGGAGGACCTCGATCTCGCGCCAGGCGACACCGCGGGCGCCGGTGCCCAGCGCCTTCATCACCGCCTCCTTCGCCGCGAAGCGAGCCGCCAGCTCCGGTACGCGCCCCCGGCAGAACGCGACCTCCTCCGGCGTGTACACGCGCCGGAGGAAGCGCCCGCCGTGCCGCTCGAGCACCCCTCGCACCCGCGAGATCGCGACCATATCGATACCGACGGCGAACATGGCGACAGGAGTGTAACACGAGGGCCTCCACTGCTCCCCCGGGGCGGTGCTGTGCTAAGATCGGTGCGAGCCGGAGTAGCTCCGTTGGTAGGGCATCTGCTGGTCGAGCAGGGTCGAGGGTTCGAGTCACCTCTCTCGCCCCACTAGATTCGACAGGTTCTAACCTTGGTTGACGTTTTCTTGAGCTATTCGCACCAAGACACGGGTGTGGCGGACGACATCTGCGCCGTCTTTCATGAACTCGGCGTGGAGTACTTTCGCGACAAGAGATCTATCGATTGGGGAGACCCCATCGATTCCGAAGTACGGCTTGGTCTGGATCAAGCTCGGCTCATGCTTCTGATCGTTTCGCCGGCAAGCCTGAAGTCCTGGTGGGTGATCTACGAGGTCGGCTATGCGGCGGGGCGGAGAATGCGAATTCTTCCCTTCCTCACTCATCCGTCGTTGGAAATGCCGCCGTACTTAGGCCACCTCAAACATTGCTCAACGGTGGACGAAGTACGCGAGTACTTCTCTCGAGACGAAATGCGCGTCGGAGTAGCTGATGACCCAGCACTTGAGGACGCGAGGTTCAGGGAGCTGCAGGACTTGATGCCCGACTTGCTGGCGGAAATGAGGCAAGATCTCAAAGGTGATGACACGGGCCTAATCACGGAGTTTGCCATACTTCCCAGCAGGAACGTCATTTTCAGCAGCAGCAAGGCTCGGTTCGCTTACTTCGAGGACAAGCACGCCCACCTTACAAACAAGCTCGACATACTTGAGGAGCGCGGCTTCATCCTCGACGTCACGACTGGTAACGCACCGATTTACAGGTTCACGGAGGAATTCAGAACAAAATTAAGGGGAGAGTGACCGCCCACGGTGCTACGCGGTCAATCGGACTCGAACGGCGCTTGACGAATTTCCAAGCAGAAGGCCGAGGGTTCGAGTCCCTTCTCCCGCTGCAACCCCCTCCCACCGAGCCTCGACTAACAGAGAAGAGCTGTCTCCTCACGCGCCCAGCGCCCCGCGCACCGCCGGGCCAGGCCCGCGCAGGTCGATCTTGTCGATGAGCAGGCCGAACGACGCGTGACGTGCGCCTAACGCGGAATGTTCCGACTCACCCGACGACCCAACCAGCGGCGAGCCACCAGCCGCCAGCGACTACTCCTCCACCGCCACCTCGCGTCCCTCCTCCGCCGAGCGGTAGGCGGCGTTGAGGATGCGCTGGACGTTCATCGTCTCCTCCTCGCGCACGTCCGGCTCGCGTTCGCCGCGGACGGCGGCCAGGAAGGCGCGCGCCTGCACCTCGTAGGTGTTGCGCGGCTGCAGGTGGCGGAACTCCTCGTTCGCCAGCACACCGTCGCGCAGGTGGAACAGCGCCGGCGGGTTCGTCGTCACGCCGCCCTCAGTACCGGCGATGAACGAGCCGAACTGCTCGCGCTCGGCGATGTGCGCCGCCCACGAGGCGCGCAGCAGCAGGTCGCCGCCGTTCTCGAAGCGCACGAAGGCGACGCCGAAGTCCTCCACGTCGAAGCGTTCCGGGTCCCACGCGTTGCGGAAGATCGCCGCGATTTCCGGCCGCCGGCCGAAGCGCTGCTGGGTCACCGCCGACACGCGCGCCGGCCGCGGGTTGCCCATTAGCCACAGCGTCTGGTCGAGGATGTGCACGCCGATGTCGAACAGCGGCCCGCCGGCGGATTGCGCCTTCTGGTGGAAAACGCCCCAAGTGGGAATGCCTAGCCGGCGCAGCGCGTTCGCCTCGGCGTGGTAGATCTCGCCCAACGCGCCGCCGTCGATCACGCGCTTGATCGCGCGCGCCTCCGCCGAAAAGCGGAGGTGCTGCGCCGCCATCAGGATGCGACCGGCCGAGCGCGCCGCCTCGAACATCTCGCGCGCCTCGACGACGCTCGTCGCCAGCGGCTTCTCGCAGAGCACATGCGCTCCCGCCTCGAGCGCCGCCAGCGTCACCTCGCGATGCATGACGTTCGGCAGGCAGACGCTGACCACGCCGGGCTGCTCGCGCTCCAGCATCTCGCGCCAGTCCGAGTAGACCTTGGGGATGCCGTACTGCTGCGCGAGCGCCTGCGCGCGCTCCTCCAATAGATCGCACAGGGCCGCCACGGGCGCCCCGACGCCCTTGTACCCGGGTAGGTGGACGACCCGCGTGGCGAACCCCGCGCCGACGATGACGATCTTCATATCAGCCATCACTTGTCAGCCCTCAGCGATCAGCCATCAGCCGTTAGCAGACTCGCTCCAGCAGCCCCTTCGCCGCGACGATGCCCTCTCGCTCCGGCAGCCGCTCGCCCTCGTATTCGATGCCGACGTAGCCCCGGTAACCGGCGTCCTTGACGATGCTGAGCATGCGCGCGAAGTCGATCCTCGTCTCCTCGCCGTCGGGGCCGAAGTCGTAGCACTTGGCGCTCACCGCCTTCGCGCGCGGCATCAGTGTCGCCACCGAGTTGTACTTGTCAGCCTCTGGCGGGAAGTTGCCGAAGTCCGGCAGCGTCCCCAGGCGCGGGTCGTTCACCAGCTCGATGAGCGAGACGAGCCACGCCGCGTCCGACGACAGCCCGCCGTGATTCTCGATGACGACGTCGACGCCGGCGCCGTCCGCGTACTCCAGGAGCGGGCGCAGGCCCTCGGCCGCGCGGTCGCGCATCGCCGCCGGGTCGCTCTCGTCGCCGCGGATGTTGACCCGGATAGCATGGCAGCCCAACACCGCCGCGATGTCCACCCACTTGCGATGGCTGCGCGCCGCGCCGAGGCGCTTCTCGCGCTCGACGTGCGCGAGGTCGCCCTCCAGGTCGCACATGATCAGCAGCAGCGAGACGCCCTGGTCCTCCGCGCGCTTGCGCAGGTGCCGGAGGTAAGCGTACTGCGGCGACGGGAAGAAGGTGTTGACCAGCTCGAACCCGCCGATGCCCAGCTCGCCGCAGGTATCGACCATGCCGAGCTGGTCGATCTCCTTCGCGAAGAACGCCTTGTGCAGCGACCACGCCGCGAGCGAGATCCGCAGGTCGCTCATGGCAGGGGCCCCACGCTCACCTCGCGAAAGTCGACGACCGAGTCCGCGTCGTGGTTCTGCAGGCCGATGTAGCCGCGCTCGGGCCGCGGCCCACGCTCCGGCTCGTAGGGCGCGGCGCGAGGCGGCACCTCCGTCGCCGAGTCGAGCGTGGTCACCAGCGCGCCGTTCAGCGCCACCTCGATGCTCGGGCCGCGCAATGCGATCGCCATCTCGTTCCACACACCCGGCGGCCGCTGCGCCTCGATGGGCGCCGGCGTCATCGAGTAGATGCATCCCGTCCGGTGCCACTCGTCGCCCGACGCCAGGATCTGCACCTCGTAACCGTGGTGGACGGCGTACCACGGGTCGGGCGGCCGGCCGGCGATGCGCACGAACACGCCCGAGTTGTCTTCGACGCGGCTCACGCGATAGACCACGCGCAGGAGCGCGTCGCCGACCGTCTCCTTCGTGTACCAGAGGAGCCCCATGCCCCCTTGCGTTCGGAGCGCCCCTTCGACGACGGTGAAGCCGCCCGGCCCGACCTGCTCCCAGCTCGAGAGGTCGCGCCCGTTGAAGAGCTGCGCGCGAACGGCATCCTCGGTTCGTGCCACGGGCGACAGTATACACGGCGATGGACGATCAGCCATTCGCGCGCAGCGAGTTCACACCTGGATGGTGCCCTCCACCACCGTCAGCGCTTGCCCGCCAATCTCAGCGCGGCCGGACTCGTCCAAGACGCGGACGAACACGCGGCCGTCCCGGCCCAGCTCGGTCGCTTGCGTTGCCACGTACTCCCTACCGGTGCGTTCGAGCAGCCCATGACGCGCCATGTAAGCGGGAAGCGCCGCGTTCGCGCTGCCCGTCACCGGATCCTCCGGCACTCCGAACAATGGGGCGAAGCAACGGATGTGTACGGCGAACTTGCCGCCCGGGACGAAGGCAAAGGCGGCGATGCCACTGACCGAGTGTTCTCTGCTCAGCTTCGCTACCGCCGCCATGTCCGGCCGCAGCGATGCTACGTCCGACTCATCTTCGAGCCGTACGAAGAGCCAGTTGGGACCGTTCTGGAGTGCTGTGGGCGCAGGCGATGCGGCGATTTGGCGCCCGAGAGCCGCCGACAAGGTTTGCGCCAAACCTTTGAATTCGCCCATGAACTTAGCTTCGGGCGCCTCGACGAAGATGCGTCGCTCCGGGCCGTCACCCTCGATGCGCAACTGCAGATTGCCCGCACCGCACTCCTGCACCAGCCGGCCTTCCACCGGCGTCACGAGCCCCGCTTCGACGACGGCATGGCACGAGCCGATGGTCGGGTGCCCGGCGAACGGCAGCTCGTGGCCGGGGCTGAAGATGCGCAGCCGGTAAGCGGGGCCCTGGGTGGTCGGCTTCAGGACGAACGTCGTCTCTGACAGGTTCGTCCAGGCAGCGATTCGCTGCATCTCTTCGGTCGCCAGCCCGTTCGCGCGGAGCACGACGGCGACAGGATTGCCGTGGTAGATACGCGATGTAAAGACATCTACTTGCTTGAATTGGTAGGTCGGCATCTGACACTCCTTGCGAATGAGGATATGGGTGTGTCTAGGCTGCCCTTCTCCGCGGAGCGCGGAGAAGGGCTAGGCGCCTGGGCAACCATCGCCTCAATCCCTCGGATGAGAACCGACCTCGTAGGGGTTCGGCAGTCCATGAATCGGCCCTCAGTATACACCGGAGAAGGGCTGTGGCAAAGGGAGACCCGGCCTACGGGCGGCTTGTGGTTTCGCGCCGAACAGCGGCCGCCGTCCTTGCGCCGCCGTGGGCGACCGTAGTATCACGGGGGTGCTTCGCCCACGGAGGTGCGCCCCATGCCCGACCAGCTCGCCATCGACGGCGGCCTGCCCGTCCGCGAGACGCCCTTCCACCCCTGGCCCGTCTTCGACGAGCGGGAGGTTGAGGCGCTACGCGAGGTGCTGGAGAGCCGGAGCTGGGGCGGCTACCCCTCGCCCAACAAGCAGGCGGCCCGCTTCGCCGAGGCGTTCGCCGGCTATCAGGGCGCCCGCTTCGGCGTCTGCACGTCGAGCGGCACCACCGCGCTCGAGGTCGCCCTCAAGGTCGCCGGCGTCCGCGCCGGCGACGAGGTGCTCGTCCCCGCGCTGACCTTCGTCGCCACCGCCGCGGCGCCGCTCTACATGGGCGCCGTCCCCGTCTTCGCCGACGTCGACCCCGGCACCTGGTGCCTCGACCCGGAGGGGGCGCGCCGCGCGGTCACCTCGCGCACGAAGGCGATCATCCCCGTCCACCTCGGCTCGCGCATGGTCGACATGGACGCGATCGTCGAGCTCGCCCGCGAGCGCGGCCTGCACGTTATCGAGGACTGCGCGCACATGCAGGGCGGCCGCTGGCGCGACCGGGGCGTCGGCAGCATCGGCGACCTCGGCTGCTTCAGCTTCCAGAACAGCAAGCTGATGACCGCGGGCGAAGGCGGCATCGTCCTCACCAGCGACGAATCGCTCGCGGCGATGTGCCGCTCCTACGTCGACTGCGGGCGGCTCCGTCCCGGCGACCGCCCCTCCACCTCCGAGGGCGTCTTCGGCTGGAACTACCGCCTCACCGAGTTCCAGGCCGCCGTCCTCTCGGCCCAGCTCGAGCGCTTCCCGGAGCAGCTCCGCGTCCGCGAGGCGAACAAGCGCCGCCTGACCGACGCCCTCTGCCGCATCGAGGGCGTCGAGCCGCTGCGCGAGGACCCGCGCGTCACGCAGCCCTCCGGCTACGGCGTCTACTTCAAGTACCACGCCGAGCGCTGCGGCGGCGTGCCGCGCAACCGCTTCATCGCGGCGCTGCGTTGGGAGGGGATCCCCGCCTCGGGAGACTTCTACGCGCCGGTCTACCATGACCCGCTCTTCGCCTGGCGCGACAGCGGCGTCGCGGCCGACTACAGCGCCGTCCACTGCCCCGTCGCCGAACGCGCGGCCTACGACGAGAGCGTCTGGCTCCCGCACACCGTCTTCCTCGGCCCGCCGTCGGACACCGGCGACGTGATCGCGGCCATCGAGAAGGTGACAGCGGCGTGGCGAGGACAGTCGGGACGTTGAGCCGTGGGGAGCTTGTGGGGCATCACGGCCGACGGATGGATCGCGATTGCAACGTTGTCCAGTGGGGCTGCTGTGCTGCTCGGTATTGTGTATGGGGCTAGGCAGTTCCTGAGGGAACAGGAGGCACGAGACGTTAGGCGGTATCTTGTCGAGGAGGGCGCATGGAAGCTACAAGGCAGCCTCGATGGGTTGCTCGGCGTTATTCGCCAGAACTACAGCACATCCCTGCAACTGCTCAGGACACTTCGGGACCTGCCAAAGGGCCATCCAGGCGCGCCTCGAACCGAAGACCTGCCACGCTTGCTGCCTGTTCCCGACGAAGGTCGGGCATTCGAGGCCATTAGGCCAACGTCTCGCCTTCTCGGTTGTGAGGAACTCGGTGCCGTTGCCACGCACGCCTACGCAGCCCTGCACAGTGTTCACGGAATCATCGCCTCTGAAGTCGAGCAAAGCATCCGAACCTACTACTCCAGCACCACATCCCTCACAAAGGACCAGCACGCACAGTTGGTTCAGGGCCTGAGTGACGTAATACAGAAAAGGTACTTTGAAGCGGAAGAATGGAGGGAACTGCCCGGCTGGCTGGAGGACGCTGGACTTCGAGTGCAAGAGCTTCGAGTATCGAGGTTCAAGGACATAGGACGCCTTCACAAAGACAAGAAGGTTCGGGAGCTGGCGAAGAATATCAGGGATCTGGCAGCGAGACGAGGAAATGATGGGGCCCCTGACATATAGCAATACCAGCAAACGGAGAACGGAGGGACATCAATGACAACAATGGCCGCCAAGTTCTCCTTCCACCCCGTCACGCCCCGGCGCTCGCCGGACCCTCGATCCGGCTGTTCAGCGCCAGTGCCGAAAGGGGCGGCGGTAGCCCCCTACGATGCCTCTCGCTATCTTCTGCTATCTTATGCTATCGTAAGAGCACCATGGCTATCGAGAGCGCACACGAGCAACTGCTGACCGTGCCCGAGGTCGCGGCGCGCCTGCGCGTCCACCCGATCACCGTCCGGCGGCTGATCAAGGCCGGTCGCCTGCCCGCCGTTCGCATCGGCCGTAGCGTGCGCGTGCGCGAGGCAGACGTGGTGGCGTTCCTGTGTCCGGGGCCGCCCTCGTTGGAGCCCGATCGACGCTGGCCGCCCACGTCGGAGGAGATCGCCCGGCGCACGAAGCTGATGAAGGCGATGCTCGCCCGCCGCGACGCCCGCCCGCCACTGGGCTTCAGTACGCTGGAGCTCGTCCGAGAGTCACGCCGGGAGTTAGAGGAACGTGACGAGCGGCGCCGATAACGCCTTCGTCGTCGACGCGTCCGTGGCCATCAAGTGGCACCTCCAGGACGAGGAGTTGGTGGAGGAAGCCACGCGGCTCCTGGATCGCTTCACCTCCGGCCTCCTGCGCCTACGGGCTCCTGCCTTCATCAGGTACGAAATGGCCAACTCATTGGAGCAGGCCCGGCGTCGTGGACGCATCGGGGCGGATGAGGCTTCTGCTGAACTGCACACGTTCGTCGCGTACGGCGTCCATACCGCGATGGATAGCGATGAGCTAATCGGCGCAGCGCAACAGATCGCCCGCGCGGCTTCGCTCAGCCTCTACGACGCGGTCTACCTTGCGTACGCGGAGGCGGCCGGATTGCCGCTCATCACACAGGATCAACGTCTCGCGCGGCAGGCCATCGGCGGCACGGTGATGGTGTATCCCCTCGCCGACGTCGGCGCCCTTCTATGACCCTCACCGCCGGTAGCGCCGCCGCCGTCATCACGCCGCCCGTCGGCACGGCCATGGAGGGCTACACCGCCCGCGCCGATGTCTCGCAGGGCGTCCATGACGACCTCCACGCCCGCGCCCTCGTCATCGACGACGGCGAAGGCGCCGTCGCGCTCGTCTCCTGCGACCTGCTCGGCGTCGACCGGCGGCTGGTCGCCCTCGCGCGGTCTCTCGCCTCGGACGCGACGGGCCTCGCGCCGGAGCGCATCCTCATCGCCGCGACGCACACCCACGCCGGCCCCGTCGGCCTCGGCCTGGGCGGGGAGGACGCGCTGGCGCAGGTGACGGCGCGTCACATCGCCGGCGCCGTCGCGGCGGCGTATCACGCTCGACGGCCCGCCGTGCTCAAGGTCGGCTCGACCACGGTCGACTCCGTGTCGCAGAACCGCCGTCACCCCGATTGGCCCATCGACCCGACGCTCCACGTGCTGCTGCTCGACGACCCCGACCCGCTCCAGCCGCCGGTCGCCGCGGCGATCAACTTCGCCTGTCACGCGACCGTGCTCTACCACACCAACCACCTCCTCTCCGCCGACTACCCCGGCGCCGCCGTGCGCGCGGTCGACAAGCTGTTTCCAGGCCTCGACGCGCTCTTCTTCAACGGCGCCTGCGGCAACGTAAACCCCGTCTGGATCGAGCAGGAGTTCGTCGAGGCGGAGCGCGTCGGCGCCATCGTCGGCGCGGCTGCCGCCCGCCTCATCGCCGAGCTGCGGCCGCTCGGCCGCGGCCAGCGGGCCGATAACATCCGCTGGGGCGAGCGCATCGAGAAACCGGTCACCGCCGGCGAGCTCGTGCCCGACGTCCGCCTGCGTGTCGCCCGTCGCCAAGTCGAGCTGCCGGTCAAGCGCTTCCTCCCGCCCGAGGAGTACGCGGCCACCGTAAGCGAGCTCGAGGCGCGCTTGGAGGCGCTCGGCCCCTCGCCGGACGATGAGGCGCGACGCCGGCTGGCGGAGCAGCTCAACCGCCTGCGCACCGAGCGCCAGGTCGCCGCGCGGATGGCGTCGCTGGGCCAGCAGACGCTCCACCCGGAGCTGATGGCGATCGGCTTCGCGCCGGGGGTGGCGCTGCTCGGCCTGCCGGGCGAGTTCTTCGTCGAGACCGTCGCCGAGATCCGGGCGGCCTCGGGCCTGCGCCGCCTGCCGGTCGCCTGCTACGCGAACCACTACGCTGGCTACATCGTGCCGCCCGCCGCGTTCGACGAGGGCGGCTACGAGCCGGGCGTCACCTGGCTCGGCCCCGAAGCCGAGGGCATCGTCAAGGCTGAGGCGCTGGCGCTGCTGCGGGAGGTGGGGGGATGACGCCCCTGCGGTCCTCGAAGCTGCGGGTTTCAACCCGCAGGCAAGAATCCTAGGGGGTTGAGGGCACGATGACCACCAAGCGCGTCCTCGTCTTCGAGGCGCACGGCGACGACATGGAGTTCACCTGCGGCGGCACCATCGCCAAGTTCGCCGATCGCGGGCACGAGGTCGCCCTCGTCGTCGCCACCGATAACGACAAAGGCTCGTTCGAGCTCTCCGCCGACCAGCTCCGCGCCGCCCGCGACCGCGAGATCCACGGCGCGGCGCGCGTCCTGGGCGTCGGGCGCGTGATCTGCCTCGGCTACTCCGACGGCGAGCTGCAAGAACAGGCGCCCCACGACGCTCTGCGCGGCCAGTTCATGCGCATCATTCGCGAGGTGCGGCCCGACATCATCTTCACCTGGGACCCCTTCACGCCCTACGAGGGCCACCCCGACCATCGCGCCGTCGCCTTCGCGGCGAACGAGGCGGCGTCGTTCGCCCACTTCCCCCTGTACCACCCCGAGCAGCTCGACGAGGGCTTATCGCCGCACTATGTGGGCGAGCAGTGGTACTTCGCCAAAGCGCCGCGCGACCGCAACAAGTTCGTCGACATCAGCGACTACATCGACCGCAAGATCGAGGCGCTCTGCTTGCACGAGAGCCAGATGGTGCTCACCGTCCAGGGCCTGCAGTTCGGCCTGCGCGCCTCCGGCCTCGACCTGCCCTGGCTGGCCGAGCTCGACCCGCACGACTATCGCGAAGTCATCGATCGGCAGATCCGCGCGACGGCGCGGCTGGTGGGCAAGGAGTGCGGCTTCGAGTACGCGGAGGGCTTTCGCCGCGCCCGCTTCGACGGCGTCCTGCGCCTGGCCGAAGGTCAGGAAGTCCCTGAGGACGTCTAGCGACTGTCCAACTTAACCCTGGGCTGATGGCATTTTTCCCTTTCGCAGCGAGGAGGGAGCCAACTCGTAGCGGCGACCTTCAGGTCGCCACTGCCTCGACCATAGCGCGGTCGTGGCGAGCTAAAGCTCGCCTCTACGAAATGGTCACGCATTACGTCGGGATCAAGTTGGAGGGGCGCTGGCGCGCCCGGCTACGCGCTGCGCTTCAGCCGCTTCGCTCGCTGCGCCGAGACCAGCAGCACCGGTAGCTGCGACTCGCGCACGATCACGTCGGCCACGCTCCCCAGCACCAGCTTGTCCAGCGGCCGCCGGGCGCGCGTCGCCATCACGATCGCGTCCGCGCCCCACTCGATCGCGGCGTGGCGGATCTCGCGCGACGCGTCGCCCCGCCGCACGATCGCCTTCGCCGCGACACTCGCCGCCCGGAAGCGCTCGCCGATGCGGCCGACGTACTCCGCCGCGTCCTGCTCCTCCGCCGCCGAGTGGGGCACGAGCGGCGTCGTCAGTATCCGGCAGACGATCGCCTCGGCGCCGAGCGACTGCGCCAGCCCGAGCGCGTAGGGCACCGCGCGCTCCGAACGCGCCGTGCCATCGACCGGTACCAGGATGCGCTGAAACATCGCCGTCGAGCCTTCCCGCGAAACGTCGTCGTGGTTCGTAGGGAGTATCGGCGGCCCTCAGGCCCGGCGCATCAGGGCTGCCCCTGACGGATCGACCGGCGGTCGAGCGCTGCTCGGATCTGGCTGAGCCACTCTGTGCCCAGTTGGCGCCCGTTCGGGAGTTGGTCGTCTCGATCCCAGCGCCACGTTGCGATCATGGCAAGCATGAGGATCCGGCACTCGCGGAGCAACTCATGGTCAACATCCGGATAGCGCTCGCTGACCTCTTCGGGCACATGGGCGAGGTCGAATTCGATCGGCCCACGGCAACACGTCTCGAGGTCTATGAACAGCGGGCCGGTTTTCGTGCTGAGCACGTTGCCTGGGTGCGGTTCGCCGTGCAGCAGCTGCTCGGCGGCGCCGCGGTCGCCGATCGCTCTTCTCAGGCTTCGTAACGTGGTGCTGAGAAGCGCCCGGTCATCGTCGGCGAGCGCCGGAGTGTGGTCGCGGCTTGCAACGAGTTGTTGAGCCTCCGCGACTCGATCCGTGAAGTGCGGCGCCGTGACATCGAGTTTCCGCATTCCGCAATGCAGCCGCTCGAGCGCATCCGCGTAGTCGGCTGGTGAGATCTCTTGAGGTGGCACAGGTTGGTAGTAGGTCCATAGCGTGACCGCAAAGCCGTCACGCTCGTAGACGCGCGGCTCCACTCGAGGCTCAACAGCAGCCACCGGGCTATCGGTTTCGGCCAGCCGTTGAGCAAGGTCTACTTCGAACTGCGCAACCTCATGTCCTACGTGTGCCACCCGAGCAAGGACATCACAGGGCAGCAAGCGCAGCGCGAGTTTGTTCGAGTTGTGAAGAACGATCGCGTCGTCGACTGTCAGGTCGAGCGCTGCCGCGATCGACGTGGCCGCACGCACCGCGGACCGAACGTCTGAAGTCTGCATCGAGTCGTGTCACCCCTCGCTCATTCTCGCCGGAAAGTCTTCAAGCGTCGCCAAACGACTCAATCGACGACGTCGCAGCCTCGGCTTCGCTCGCACCGAATCATACTCTGACACGAGGGCGGCCAGCCTCTGCATCGCGTGGAGGGCCCACGCACAAGGGACCATCAGGGTCGTGCCCCCGACCACGCCTGCCGTGAGCGAGCGCGTTATCGCCGCGTTGGCGGCATGGCACATGCCAAAGTCGTCGGCGTTGATGATCAATAAACGGGCGTCGTCGGGATAGCCGAGCAACCGGTTGGTATGACGCTGGGTCGGTTGGCTCATCGCTCCGTTCCTGATCACGCTCGGCCGCGCACTCTTGGAGGCTGGTAGTTGAGGGTAGAGAACTCGATCTCTTTCTTCCCTACCACCGCTCTTCGTGCACCAGCTCCGTCAGCGGCGTGCGCGCGACGCCGCGGTGCAGCGACTCCTCGGACGCCGGGTGGCCGAACGAGATGACGATCGAGACGCGGTGGCCCTCCGGCAGGCCGAGGACGCGCGCGGCGCACTCGCGGTCGTGCATGGCTACCGGACAGGAGGTGACGCCCTCCGCCCACGCGGCCAGCATCATGTTCTGCGCCGCGCGCCCGCCGTCGAAGTCGCCGCCGCCGGGCGTCAGCACGATGGCGATGACCAGCGGCGCCTGAGGCACGTGCTGGGCGAACTGGCCGCAGGCGGCCAGCTCCGCCTTGCGCGAAGCGTCGCGCAGGACGACGAAGACCCACGGCTGCGTGTTCTTGGAGCTGCCCGCCATCCGCCCTGCCTGCAGGATGCGCCCCAGCGTCTCCTCCGAGATCGGCCGCTCGGCGTAGGCGCGGCTGTCCCGCTTCGTCCGAATACAGGCGTAGGCGTCCATCTCGTCTCCCTCCCGATCGCAGGCCAACCTTTGCACGTCGATGGCGAATGATCCCTGTAGCAGGTGGCTGGTGCGGATGACTCGCCCTCAGCCCGTTCCCTCTCCCTCTGGGAGAGGGGTGGCCCGCAGGAGGCGGGCCGGGGTGAGGGGTGCCCGGAGCCAGTTGGACGGGCACGGGCAGATGGTAGCACACCTATCGAGAATCGCTTCCGTCCGGTCGATGTACATCAAGGAGAGTTTCATGAAGGGCGCTATCGAGCCGCCGAACGCGATCTCGGCCATGAGCCCCCTCCTGCGCCATCGCGCGTTGCGTGTGCTGCTGGTGGCCGGGCCGGGGATCATGGGCGCGATCGCTATCCTCACGGCCGGCGAATCGAACCTGGCGGTCGCCATCGCGCTCAACGCGGGCGCCGGTGTCGTTATGTCGACGGCGATGTTCGTCGCCGTCAGCATCGTCGCCCGCCGGGTCGCTGACGAGCGCGTCGGCCTCGCCCAGGCGGCGGAACAGGGCTTCTGGCGCGCCCGCACGCAGCTCGTCGCGATCTACAACGACGACACCGGCCTCTTCGCCGACTGGTACTTCCGCCTGCGGCTGCAGGAAGAGGTCGAGCGCGCGCGGCGCTTCGACGGGAAGTTCGCCGTGGTGCTGATCAAGGCGCTCGGCATGCACCAGGAGGCGAAAGTGCAGGCATCCGGTGGCAACTGGCTGGGCGATAAGGTCCGCCGCCACCTCCGCACTTCGGACCTGGTGGCGATGCTCCACGACGGCACCATCGCCCTCCTCCTCCCCAACACGGCGAAGCGCGGCGCCCAGACGGCCCGCCGCCGGCTCCAGACCGAGCTGGCCGAGGTGAGGGCGGAGGTCGGGCTGGCCTGCTATCCGCAGGACGGCGAAGAGCCTATCGGGCTGCTCCGCGCGGCCAACCCCACCGCTCCGCCGCCTGCGCCCGCTGCCGAAACGCTGACGGCGTAGCAGGATGCCGAACAACTCTCAGGAACCAGTGTCTCTCTTCCCACCCACCCGCCCTGAGAGGTTTGTTTGAATCTGGGGGACACCCCCAGACCCCCGGCAGAAGGGCTGCGCCCTTTTGCACTCCC
>Ga0247727_10005316_pt1 | contig 26285 bp, 28 predicted proteins | sample WisWelCaveWW1625_FD_202498 | JGI IMG/M metagenome (GOLD analysis project Ga0247727, IMG submission 202498) | Biofilm microbial communities from Wishing Well Cave, Virginia, United States - WW16-25 | ecosystem: Environmental > Aquatic > Deep subsurface > Groundwater > Cave microbial mat | place...
ATTTCGTACAGTACCCATCTTTTGAAATAGACAACCAATATTTGTTGAGCACCGGTAGGTTTTCTATGCGTACAAAACCGCTCGAATCGCCGCTGATTGTCAGGCTATCGCGTCCATTCTTCTTTACCGAAATAGTTACCGCTCCAAGCGGAGACTTGAACGTTTCGTCTTTGACGCCGAGCTTAATAACAAGGTATTGATCCTGGGCAAGGCAATTGAAACCTGAAATTGTAACGATCAATAGGAACAGCGTCAAAAGTGCCTTCATTTCGAAGAGGGCGACCAGCGGGTTGGGGTTTCTTTTCGTCATAAGAATTATAAGTCAAGGTCATTCATCATTCCCTCAAGCTCTCCAGACCTCAAGTCTGCGCGTTCGCTCTTATCAAAAATGGTGAGGAGGTAAACGGTTTTTGTTGTCATATACAAATAGGTAATGACTCTGGCTCCGCCTGATTTTCCCTTTCCTTTGCTCCTGATCGCGATTCTGATTTTATAGCAACCGTTTCCCAGCGGAGTTCCCAATTTGGGATTTTGCTCAATGTCATCGAGCAAATCAGAAAATTCATCTTTTAATGAACGGTATTTTTTAGCGAGACGCTTGAGTTCCTTCTCAAAACGATGCGTGGGAACGATCCTATAACTCATTGAGTAATTCGCGCGCGGATTTCAGCTGTAGCTTGCCTTTCTTGTGCAACCGAACTTCTTCAGCGGCCTCCTTCAGGTCGTCCCACAGAATTGCTGCAGATGACGAAAGTGGTCGGGCTTTTCTGATAAATGAAAGACTTTGTAGCACTTTCATCCCAAAACCTGCCTGATTATCCTTTATGTCAACAATGACTTTCATACGCAGTACAAACGAGAAGTTAATGCCCGGATCAATACACCAACGCCGACTCGGCCTCATTCACAAGTGCCTGATGCGCCTTGAAGGAGTTGTTCGTTTTTTCGATGTTGCATTGGCCGCGGAAGTCGGCACCCACTTCGATTCCAATTTGACCGGCCGTTATTGTTCCGTGGATTTTTGCAGTTGCCTTGATGAGGAGTACGCCGTCCACCACAAGATTGCCTTCGATCACGCCTTCAATATCGGCATTCGCACACTTGATTTCGCCTTCGATTTTTCCGGTTGGACCCACAACGAGTTTTCCCATTGTGTCCAAGGTGCCAACTAACATCCCGTCGATGCGGAAATTACTGTCGGTTTTGACATCCCCTTTGATGATGGTTCCGTCCACTATCCGGTTCAATTTGTCCGGAGAATTCGACACCGGTTCCTTTTCCCTACTTCCTTTGAACATCACATTTCTTTTTCACGTGAAGGTCAAATTTAGCGAAAATGGAGCATTCTGAGCGCTATTTTGATCCAAAACCTGTTAAATTCTCTAAAAATCAGGCAAAACGAGGTTCTTTTTACCGTGATATTGAATGAAGGGAACTATTTACCTATTTACACCACCAGTGTTTAAAATTTAACGAAAGGGGTAAGTAAAATTTTCTTAAAATCCAACAGATAAAAAATAAAAATTCTAACATTGTCGGACTTTATCCGTAAATTAGGATTTAATACAAGGAGAATAAACAAGGACTGGTATGAGTATTAGCCTTAAATCATCAGTAGTTACTACTATATATGTATTCGATGAGGATACTGGTATGTACACGTTTTGTCTCTTAGAAAAAGGAGGGCCCGTCATTGTTTCAAATGACTTAGAAACTGGAAAACGTAATTTTGAAGAGGCGTTCAAATTTTCTACGGCGGTTCGTAACCTTCAATATTTTGACGATATTAGTGTTTTCAGGTATATAAATTCTGAAAATTCAAGAGTAAAAAACAAGGTCGAATATCAGGAATTAAAGTTAGCGTAATTAATGCTAATTCCATTCAAGGCGATATACACTCTTTTTGAACGTCATTTTGTCCCGCGATCAATAAATGGGATAATAGAGGAGTGTAAAAACACATTTGGTGAATCGCTATCAACAGCTGAGTCCTTAGAAGATTATCTTTTTTTGGATCAGATGGTAACCAAGCGAATTTTAAACGAAACTCGATACTGTTATTTTTGGGATTATCGTCATCACACGCCTACGGTTTTAGAGAGGGATACACCTGTTACTTTATTTGCATTGGCATCATTTTGTTTCGATCATTCAAAAATTGATATTCGCGAATGGGAGGATTTAATAATTTCTGTTGCTGAGAATAGCGGTTTTTCAACCGAAGAAAAGCTACAAAAATTCAGGAGTTATATCAACGCAATTAAAGGGGCGTACAATTTAGAATTTAAAAAGATTCACAGAAATGATCTGTGCCCCTGTGGAAGTGGAAAAAAGTATAAAAAATGCCACGGATTAAACGAATAATCCTAATTTCTTAAATCTCCCCCCTCACTTTTTTGACTTATTTTCAATTGCTTTAACGAGGTTTTGAATAAGCGTATTTGTTTGTTCGTTGTTATTGCCTAGCCCAAGTCCTTAACTTTTTCAATCCATTTATTGAGTTTATCCCACGACTTCAAGACCCCTCTCATTACCAAATGGCCCAAAGGCAAGTTTTCACCAAATACAGATCATACAAATTTGAGAGTCTGACGTTTAATGGCAGCAAAAAGGCTGAACTTATGATGAGAAAACCAAATAATTTGAAAAACAAAGCTATTTTACCTTGATTTTGACCTGCTCAATGCGCGATTCCTCGACCGCAGTGACGGTAAACACGTGCCGCTCGTCTTCAAAGGACTGGTCAGTTTTTGGAATGTCTTCCAACTCGTTCAGTACCAAGCCGGCCAGAGTATCGTAGTCTTCGCTTTCCTTTAGGCCTAAATCGTATTCGTGGTTGATATAGTCAATTTCGAGGCGGCCCGAAAAGATCCAGGTGTCTTCGTCGATCTTTTGCTCAACCGCTAAATCCTTGTCGTGCTCATCGACAATGTCGCCGAAAATTTCTTCGACAATGTCCTCGACGGTGACCAGCCCGGCAGTTCCGCCGAATTCATCGACGACTACCGCGATGGTTTTCTTTTTTCGTGTGAGCTGTTCCAGAAGATCCTTCAGTAAAACGGCTTCCGGTACAATGGAAACAGGCAGCAGAATTTCTTTGATGGTGAGGGGTTTGTTAAAGAGCTCATAGGCGTGAACGTAGCCGATGATATGGTCGATGCTTTCACGGTAAATCAAAATTTTCGAGAGGCCCGTTTCGATGAATTTTTCTTTTAGTTCGTCGATGGAGTCTTCGATGTTCAGGGCGATGATTTCGGTTCGCGGGATCATACAGTCCCGGGCCTTGAGTTCAGGAAATTCCAGTGCATTCTGGAGAATCTGAATTTCGTTTTCCATATGGTCCTCTTCCCGGAGACGGTCGCTGAGATCGCGGACATAATCGTCGAGATCCACGCGGGAAAATACCTGGGTACTTGCCGTGGTCTTTACTCCGAAAATGCGAAGAATTAGTTTCGAAAGGCCGGTGGTGATGAGCATTGGAATGAAAAGAAGGCCGTAAATGGGAATCAGCGGAAGAAGTCCCAACTGAAAAGAGCGGTTTGGATTGATTCGGAACAGAGCCTTTGGAATAAACTCTGCGACGAAAATGATGATTACGGTCGAAATCATCGATTCGGTGGTCATCAGTAAAGCGGGACTGTCGTCAGCGAAGGTTAGTATCGGTGTGAGCAAGGCCGCCATACACATCCCGTAAACGACGTGAGAGGCATTGTTTCCAAGAAGCATCGTTGCGAGAAAGCGCGATTGATTGCGCACGAAATACGCCATCAGCTTACCCGGTCCGGTGCCCTGCTGCCTTTCCAGTTCAATTTTCAGCCGGTTCGACGAAAGGTAAGCGATTTCCATCCCGGAAAAAAAAGCAGAAAATAGTAAGGCAAAGAGAATGTAGATTAAATAACTGGGGTCAGGAGGCATCGGCGATAATCAATCAATGGAGTAAATATAGCGGATAAAAAGTGAAATTCCAATCCCCGCGCGACGACAACGCTCAAAATTCCAAAATCCAATTTCCTGGCAATGAAGCTCTGTTCTTAAACTATTGGAGTTTGGAATTCTCCTACTTATCCTTCTTCATCTCCACCAGATCGTACCCAATATCCTTCCGGTAGTAGGCGTTCTTGAATTTCACCTTGGCGATGTTCTCGTAGGTTTTCTCAAGCGCTCGTTCTTTGTTTTTGCCGTAAGACGTGATGCATAAAACGCGCCCGCCACAGGTAACCGTCATTGGGCCGTCCTGACGGGTCCCGGCGTGGAAAACGATGGAGTCGAAAATAGTGTTGAGGCCGGTGATGCTTTTTTCCTTTTCGAATTTATCCGGATAACCGCCTGAAACCATCATTACTGCCGTGGCTGTGCGTTCGTCGAACATTACGTCGCGTTCTGACAGTGTTTCAGTGGCGACTCCTTCGAACAATTCGAGGATATCGGAACGAAGACGTGGAATAATCACCTCGCTTTCGGGATCGCCTAATCGGCAGTTGTATTCAATGACATAGGGATCGTTCTTCACGTTGATCAATCCGAAGAAAAGAAATCCCTTGTAGTCGATTCCCTCCTTCCGCAGCCCCTTTACTGTTGGAATGATGATCTGATTCTCGACTTTGTCCATAAAGCCGGGGGTGGCAAAGGGGACGGGCGAAATGGCTCCCATTCCGCCCGTATTAAGACCCGTGTCCCCTTCCCCTATTCTCTTGTAATCTTTTGCTTCCGGAAGTATTTTATACGATACTCCATCGGTAATGATAAAAACGGAAAGCTCAGCACCCGAAAGATATTCTTCAAGTACGACAGTTGAGGAAGCGGCACCGAACTTCCCGTTCTTAATCATATTCTCTAGTTCTTCTTTTGCCTCATCGAGTTTGTTGAGGATCAAAACGCCCTTGCCGGACGCCAATCCGTCGGCCTTGAGGACGTACGGTTTTTTTGCGTTATCCAGCCAGGCGTAGCCTTCTTCGAGATTCGCCTCTGACACCGAAAGATATTTCGCGGTTGGAATGTTGTTCCGCTTCATAAATTTCTTGGCAAAGTCTTTTGAACCTTCCAATTGTGCAGCTTCTTTCGAAGGCCCAATCACCGCAACCTTGCGCGCTTCCTTGTCTGCCTGAAAAAAATCGCGAATGCCATTCACGAGCGGACCCTCTGGACCCACCACAAGAAAATCGATTCGCTCTTTCAAACAAAAGGTCCGGATGGCCTCGAAGTCGTCGACATCGATCTGAACGTTAGTCCCCACCTGATTGGTTCCGCCATTTCCTGGCGCGATAAACAGTTTATCAATCTGTGACGATTGGGCAATTTTCCACGAAAGTGCGTGTTCCCTTCCGCCGGATCCCAAGACAAGTACGTTCAAGTTTTGTAGTTTGGAACAAAGGTAGGAATGTGCTTAGCGGAAGGGTGGGAATGTTTTCAACAAATGTGGAATTTTATACGCACAGGTTGAGCTGCCAAAAGGGCAAACTGCCAACTGTCAAATCAACCCCAACAACGCCAAAGTCTCCCGCGACGCGATTTGTTCGGCTTCCTTTTTTGATTTTCCTTTTCCCATTCCCCAGTCTTTGTGATTGATTTCAACGGACGACGTATAGGTGAATGCATTTTCTTTCCCGGCTTCTTCTGTAATTTTAAAGAGAACGGCCAATTTGTTTTTTTGGCCCCAGATCAGCAAGGTGGATTTGAAATCGATTTCTTGTTCGAGCACTTCGTTGAAGTCGACATACTTTACCAAAATTCTGTCCTTGAAAATCCGCTTTGCCTTTTCGAATCCCGAATCGAGATAGATAGCGCCAATAAAGGCCTCCAGTGCATTTCCTTCGAGTGTTTCTATGCGAATGGATCGGCCGGTTTTGTAGCGGATGAAATTGCGCAACTGTAGTTCTCCACCAATATAAGACAACATATTCCGGTTGACGATTTTGGCTTTTACTTTGGTGAGATACCCTTCGTCACGGGCTGGGAATTTTTCAAAGAGGTATTCGGCGACGATGAGATCGATGACGCAATCGCCAAGGTATTCGAGTCGCTCGTTGCTCACCATTCCGCCCTGTGTGTTGCTGAACGATGAATGCGTAAAGGCCTCTGTGAAGTACACAGAATTTTTTATGCGATATCCAAAATTCTTTTGAATAAAGGACATCAGTTTAGGATCTCCACTGGCCTTACGGGTGAATTTGAAAAAGCGTATCAAAATTATTTCAATATGGCCGATCGCGCTTGTTGAAAAGGCGAAAGACAGTTGTTTCTATTCATTTTCCCCGGAACAAATCCGAGGTCGTACGGCAATCAGCAACTATCCTTCGAATTTTTTAAAAATGATCGACGTGTTGTGTCCTCCGAATCCGAAGGTGTTGCTCAATGCGTACTTCACTGGTCTTTCTTGCGCGGTATTAAAAGTAAGATTCAGCTTCGGATCAATTTCCGGGTCGTCGGTAAAATGATTGATCGTAGGCGGAATAATGCTATGTTGTATGGCCTTGATACAGGCAAAAGCCTCAATGGCACCGGCAGCACCAAGCAGGTGACCGGTCATCGATTTGGTAGATGAAATGTTGAGTTTGTACGCCGCCTCGCCCATCACTTTTTTGATGGCGATGGTTTCGGCAATGTCGCCCAGAGAGGTCGAGGTGCCGTGCACGTTGATGTAATCCACTTGCTCCGGATTGATTCTTGCTTCCTCCAGCGCCTGCTCCATAACAGAAATCGCACCGAGTCCTTCGGGGTGTGGAGCGGTAATGTGATAGGCATCGGCCGAAAGTCCGGCACCGGCGATTTCGGCATATATTTTGGCACCGCGTGCTTTTGCGTGCTCAAGTTCTTCGACAATCAATGCGGCCGATCCTTCACCGAGAACGAATCCGTCGCGGTCCCGGTCGAAGGGTCTTGACGCCGTTGCAGGGGAGTCATTTCTGGTCGACAGCGCCTTGAGGGCGTTGAATCCACCAACACCTGCTTCGGTAACTGCAGCTTCCGATCCTCCGGAAATAATCAGGTCGGCTTTTCCAAGTCGAATCAAGTTGAATGCGTCTATCATTGCATTGCTGGCCGAAGCACAAGCCGAAACGGCGACATAGTTGGGCCCACGAAAACCGTATTTGATCGAGATATGGCCCGAGGCGATATCGACAATCATTTTGGGGATGAAAAATGGGTTGAAGCGCGGCGTGTAATCCCCCTTGAAGAATTCGTTGCACTCGTCCTGGAAGGTACGCAAACCTCCAATTCCCGAGCCCCACACAACACCGGCCCGATTCAGGTTGATTTTAGAGGTGTCCAGACCGGAATCGATGACGGCTTCGGTGGAAGATACGACGGCATACTGGCTGAAAGGATCCATTTTACGGGCTTCCTTTCGCTCCATATGGTCCTCCACATTAAAACCCTTTAGTTCGCAGGCGAACTGTGTTTTGAATTTGTCAGCATTGAAATTCTTGATTGGAGCCGCTCCACTTACACCGTTGATAAGACCGTTCCAGAAGGCATCCGAGGTGTTTCCGATGGGCGTCAATGCACCTAAGCCGGTTATGACTGCTCTTTTCAACTCCATCGTACCTGGTATGCTAGACGATAACCGGAAAAATTAGAAAACTACTTTGCGTTGGTTTCAATATAGGCAATGGCATCACCTACTGTTTGAATTTTTTCAGCCTGATCGTCAGGTATGGCAATGTTAAATTCCTTCTCGAATTCCATAATCAGCTCGACTGTGTCCAGAGAGTCGGCCCCTAGGTCATTGGTGAAGCTAGATTCCGGCGTCACTTCATCTTCGGCTACTCCTAATTTGTCAACAATGATGGACATTACTCTCGACTTTACATCAGACATATGAAACAGATTTTTTGGTTAAATTCTGGTTGCAAAGAAAATACTAAATACGCAGAATATCAAAATTTACTCAAAATTAATTGCGATCTGCCCAAAGTCCTTGCGGGTCAGGTTAGGAACCCTTGTTCCTGAAGCAGGAAAACCGACCGGCAACAAAAGGTAAGGCTTCTCATTTTCAGGTCGTTTGAGCGCCTTACTTATAAAATTCATTGGAGAAGGGGTATGCGTCAGAGTGACGAGGCCTGCGTTGTGAATCGCCGTTATGAGAATTCCACAAGCAATTCCAACTGATTCGGCCACGTAATAATTTTGTAACTTGTTTCCTTCGCTGTCGAATTCCCAGGACTTCTTCATTACCACGATGAGCCAGGGAGCACTATCGATGAATTCCTTGATGGCATTGGTTTCGAATGGTTCCAGATCTTTGATCCAACGCTCGCTCATCCGGCCGGAATAGTTGATGCGCTCTTCTTCTTCAGCCAGAATCCGGAGCCTATGTTTCAATTCCTTGTTTCGAATGATACAAAAGTTCCAGGGCTGTTTGTGCGCACCGGAAGGAGCTGTAGCCGCTGTTTTTACAATGTTCGTAATCACCTCAACTGGAACATCTTCACTGGAAAATTCGCGAACGGACCGCCGTTTATTCATTTGATCGAAAAAGGCGGCCGAACGGCTTATCATTTCACTTTCGGAGTAACGAACGGCCCGGAATGGGATGGAAGAGTTACTTGAATCTTGCATAGAAGAGCTGGTTTGTTTCCATAAAAATACCACTAAATTTGGTTCGCATTTTTGCTGAAGCTTTGGCCACAACCCCTCCTACAAAACACCACATCGCAATTTTTGCCTCCGGTGGCGGCAGCAACGCGCAAAAGATCATTGAGCATTTTCGAAATCACGCGCAGATACGTGTGGCCTTGGTTGTGACAAACAATCCGGCGGCTAACGTGCTGGACAGAGCCAAGTCCTTCGGTGTTGAAACCTACGTGCACACAGCCGATGATATGCAGGACGGCCATCTGCTCAAGCACCTTTTGAAAAGGGAAATCACACACATCGCCCTTGCTGGTTATCTCCGAAAAATTCCTTCAAAAATTATTGGGAGTTTCGGAGGTAAAATCCTGAATGTCCATCCCGCCCTTTTGCCCAAACATGGCGGCAAAGGGATGTTCGGAATGAATGTGCACCGCGACGTGCTGAAACAACGGGACAAGGAAAGCGGAATGACCATTCACCTGGTCAACAACCAGTACGATGAGGGCCAAATAATTCTCCAGAAAAGATGCCCTGTTTTGCCCGGTGATACACCCGAAAAATTGGCCCACCGAGTACTCACCCTCGAGCACGCCCACTATGCCAAATGCATTGAAAAATGGATCCTCGGAAAGAGCTCATATTTCATTTCATAGCATTTAATATCAGATAAATATATAAACTATATGATTCGTTATAAGGCCTCTCTTTTGGCATTTGGGATTTCCCTTTTTGGAATTTCCCATTTGGGCGCCCAGGTTTTCAACCAGGGAATCGACCAGACTGCATACCTGAACCTTTTGAAAAACGGCATCACCTATGTAAAAACCAACGATCCGAAATTTGACTCCTGTATGATTTCGGCTTTGGAGTCGGTGTGGACCGTTTCTTCATTCGATACAATCGCCCGCTGGGGACGTCCGGAAAAAACCAAAACAGTCCTTTTTGTAACAACAATGAAGCCGACCCGGGAATATTTCAAGGACCGAAGGAACCAGAAAGTGTTGGTCTTGTATCCTGGATCGATGTACGAACTCAAGGGCGAGCCGAATATGGAAAGGACCCTCGGCTACATTTATTTCAACGGTTTCTTTGAATTGACCCAAGAGGAGCAGGAATATCTTTTTGCGAAAATGATGCTTGGCGCACTCGATGCCGGAATCCAGTGCATCAGCAAACACAAGTTGCCAGACATCGGCCAGACGCTCAACACATCGATCGGGGAGACGATCACCGCAGAAAGCGGAACGCCGGTAGGGAATACGCTTATTCTGCATCGCCAGCAAAGCGCCGATTTTCTCGATGTCGCGCTTCTGGAAAAATACAAAATCCGGCATCGACTCGTTGGTGACGATGAATACTTCAACCTCATTGGATCCGGCAATGAAAATTATTACGCGTTATATTTTGCGGTCAACGCCTTTACCGAGTTATCCATCGTCAATGTCAAAACCGGAAAGATTGTTTTCACGCGGCATTTTTATACCGAGTATCCGAAACTGAAAGCGAAAGAGGTGAAAGCGATTGGGGGGTATTTTAGGTGAGAATAATTCTCAGATTTCACGGTACAGGCGTTATTCCCGATATTCAGTTTGACCCTATTAATTCCGTGATTTTTCGATAAAAAAATCTGCTTCTTTCCACCCGCACTTTTTTTACCTATTTCGAGGCATTAAACTGCACAAGACACTCCTTGCGATACTTAGAAAACTGGAAATTCCGTCCTTAGCCGATGGATTCAGTATTTAATGCGTTACTCGGTGGCTAAACCTGTTTCAACGAAAAATTACGGCTTTCAAAAGATCTGTATCCTCTCTTGCACATTTAAATTAATCGCCTATCTTCGACACGGTAAACAGCGAATTATGCGATTATCTATTTTACACGGGCTTTTTGTTGTTGTGCTTTTGGCTGCGACTGTTCAATCGTGCAGAAAAAAAACAGAGCGTGACGTGGTTGAAATAGATACGTCAGATGAATATCACTGCTACAACTCAGAACTTGATGGCGACGAGCTTGGCGAAGATTGTGGCGGACTCGACTGTGATGCTTGTGCGACAACTACCGCACCCTGCACTCCGGCAGAAGACGTAATAAGGATAAAGGCTTGGGAATTTGGCCCTATTGAAGACAAGCCTGTAACTTCAACAACATTGGATATCGATGGAGATGGTGTGTGGGAATTCAGAGCGTATACCAGTGCTTCAGACTATCTGAAACTTCAGTTTGTGGCCCAGCCCGATATTACACAGATTTATCAAGGGACGGAATTTCTGCCCCAATATCCCTGGGAGTATGAAATAGAAGTGGAATACGTGCAAGCATCTTTCGACAACGTCAAAGGAACCGGGGATATTTATGTCCATTACACTGCAGGGGCCTATGTCATTGAAGCTTGTGAGTTTGGATTCTACATCACCGGCGAATCCCCGGATCCTGATCAGCGATTTAATGTAACATTTGATTAGAGCAATGGCGATCTCAAGGCGACTAATTGTATCAATAATCACGGTTGTCTTCTGTTTGGATTCAACGGCTCAGGAAGTCAGTGATGACCCGGTGATTTATTCTATTGTTGAGAATAATCCGGACCGGATGTTTATGGGGGTGAATTTTAATTATCAGGCGGGAATAAGTGTTTACAATATGTCTTTGCTAACGGTGGGACTTGATGCTGTGGTCTTGTCAAAGCGATTTAGACTTGATCTGGAGTCGAGACTTGATATCGACGATCGCTTATCCACTGGATTTTTTAATCAGCCCTATGCATTTTCAATATACCAAACTGAAATGTCGAGAGATTTTTCAGTTATTGGAACCTATTATTTCAAAAGTGAGGTTAAAAGAGAAGAGGCTACCGAAGTTAACGTTGCCCGAGTTGGAAACACCATCTATCAGATTGTTATCCCAGTAGATCATTCATATCGTATGGGAATAGACCTGGGCTTGACTTCGGGAGTTACCTATTTTGATTTCGGCAATAAGGATGTTGCCGGGACTGATATGTTAGGCAATACCGATACGTTGATCTCATCTACAACGAGCCGGACGATTTCATCCTATTACAATTATGGAATTTTGCGCTTAGGGATTAGCAGAGGGGTCGCATCGAATTTGGTGATTGATACAGATAAGTATGGCCAGAAGAGAAAGTCAGGTATATCCAAAATATACGGCCAGATATTGCTGTCGGTGTATGGAATGGTGGATGACATATTTGTTCCGCAGAATATAAATAATCCCACTGATCCGTATGTGCGTTACGACATCAATCAAGGGCTCAAGCGGGTTCCGGTCGGTCTATGCGTTGGCACGAACTTTTACAATACCGGGGCATATTTAAAACGTGCGGGAGTAGGTGTTGGCTTTGACGCTGAAGTAGGAATATTGCCTCTTCCCGTGACTTCGTTTAAGAATTTGGTCTATTTAGACTTGAAAATGCGAATTGGCTTTTCCAAATATCTGAATTGAGCCTCTCTTCGCAAATAGGTCAAAATCAACTTCGGAATTAATCCTCAAGTGTGCAGGTGTAAGTCTCGTATGCGTTATCGTAGGTTCCACTTGTGCAACTCGAACCTGCATCCACTTGTTTGCCCTCAACTACAAAAACATAGGTCGTGTCGGGATCTGCACCTGTTAAATCGTGGTAGTCACAATTGCAATTCCATTTCCTCGTACAGGAGTTAGGTAGTAGTCCAGCAAAGGCCACGAGCAACAAGATGTTTATGTGTTTCATAAAACGGATGTTCTGATTCTGTTGGTTCAAATGTATTTAATTATTTTATCACGACGAGCGATTGGTTGAATTCCTTTTTAGCCTCGCCGGTAACCTTTTCCCTCCTCTTACATTATCTCTAAAACCAATCGCTATGAAAAAGCTATTCGCCCCAGCGGTGCTTGTCGCCTGTTGTTTTACACTTTCACTCACAGAAATTCCCGAAAAACTAAAGGCGCACAAGGACTATGTTTACATTCCTGCGGGTACGCAACAGAGCGGTGAACGGATCTCGTCCTTTCAGCCCTTTCTGATGCTCAACCACGAAGTGACCAATGGCGAATACAAGAAATTTCTTGCTTATCTGAGGACTGAAAACCGAATGTCTGACCTGGAGCTGGCCACACCGGATACATCCGCCTGGAATTTCAGAGAAGGCGGTTATATGGATCCGATGGTTGTGTATTACTTCTCGCATCCTGCCTACGAAAGTTACCCGGTTGTGAACGTCAGCGCAAATGCTGCCGCGATGTACTGCGATTATTTAACGACTCAATTGCGGGAAGAATACGGCGAAAAGATTACCGTGAAACTTCCAACCGCAGCGCAATGGACCTACGCTGCAAGCGGCGGTTCCGAAAGAGCATCCTATTCCTGGTCCGGAATGAGTTTGCGCGATGAAAAAGGAAACTACCGCGCGAACTATTTTACGATGGGCGACGAAAGCATCACCCGAAAAGAGGACGGGAGTTTTGAAATCAGTGAGGGTTCTGGCGGTAGCTGGTACGAGGACGGAAGTGTGATTGCCGCTCCGTCGATTTCCTACAGTGCCAATGAATTTGGACTCTTCAATATGTGCGGAAACGTTTCGGAGATCATCGATGGAGGTAAAACCGTGTACGGTGGAGACTGGTATTCGCCGGGATTCGACATCCGCATTGAATCGAGCAAGGCCTTTGAAAAGCCTGTCCCGTACAGCGGATTCAGACCGGTTATCGTTTTTGAGTGAATCTCCGCTGTCCTCGACTCCCCTCGGACACCGGAGCTCGTTTTATTTTTCCGGAGGATTGAGATCAGAAGCCGAAGCCGCCGATGACCGAGCGGAGTCGAGAGCAGCAGGTACTTCGGATTCCTCCTTCCAATAATCACCAAACGGCTCAATGCCCATTTCTTCCTCAATCTCGTAGGTCATTTTATGCGGTTGCGGCGGACTTTTTCGGAAGATGAGTGCCGCGATGACTCCAGCCGTTAGTCCAGACAGATGACCTTCCCAGGAAATGCCCTCTTTGATCGGAAAAATGCCCCAGACCATACTTCCGTAGAGAAAAATAACCAGGAGGGAAATTCCTGCGACGCGAAGACTCTTTCGGAAAAAGCCACTGAATGTCAAAAAGGCACTTAATCCGTAAATGATACTGCTCATTCCGATATGGTAACTGTCTCTTCCCAATACCCACAATCCCAGTCCAGTAAAGATCCAAATGAACACTAATGATTTAGTTGCAATGATTCGGTAATGGTAGAAGAGCATCCAGAAAAGGATGAAGGTTGGCAGTGTATTGTTCAGAATATGACCCGGATCACTGGAACTGTGAATGAACGGAGACAGAAATATTCCGACTATTCCATTGCTGTGTAGCGGATGATTTCCAAAACGATATAGATTCATATGAAACTGAACGTCGACAAAATACACAAGCCAGATACTCATCACGACTGAAAGAGCAATGAGAAATGAAAGCAGCGTAATTTTTCGAAGATGCATTAGCAAGGATCAGCAATTTATGGACCGGATCGCTGATTCGGACATAACGTCAGGAATTCATTCGACTGTAACCGACTTGGCGAGATTTCTTGGCTGATCGACATTGCATCCGCGCATCACAGCGATGTGGTACGAAATAAGCTGAAGCGGAACTGTGGCGAGGATTGGCACGAGCAATTCATTACAGTCAGGTATTTCAATGGAATCTTCAGACAAATCCCTTACGATGGTGTCACCCTTTGTAACAATTGAAATCAATCGTCCTTTGCGCGCCCTTACCTCCTGAATGTTGCTCACCACTTTTTCGTAATGTTCGCCCTTTGTGGCAATGACAAACACCGGCATTTCTTCGTCGATCAACGCAATGGGGCCGTGTTTCATTTCGGCTGCAGGATATCCTTCGGCGTGGATGTATGAAATTTCTTTCAGTTTCAGCGCTCCTTCAAGGGCAATCGGAAATGCACTTCCACGGCCGAGATAAAGCGCGTTGGTTGCATCCTTATACTTGGCAGCAACGTTGCGGATGTGGTCATTGCTCTGCAACAGCGTTTCAATTTTCGATGGCAGTGCCTCCATCTCGCGGAGCAAACTGTCAAAGCGTTCTTTTGAAATCGTTCCTTTTCTCTTGCCAATCATCATCGCCAGCATTGCCAGCAAAGTCACCTGCGTTGTAAAAGCTTTGGTTGAAGCAACCCCGATTTCGGGCCCGGCGTGTGTGTAGGATCCTGCGTCGGTCACTCTGGAAATGGTCGATCCGACCACATTTACAATTCCGAGCAAGGTTGCGCCACGTTCTCTCGCCAGATTTAGTCCGGCCAGCGTGTCAGCCGTTTCACCAGATTGAGAAATGGCGATGACCACATCTTTTGGACGGATAATCGGATTGCGGTAGCGGAATTCCGAAGCGTACTCCACCTCCACCGGAATTCTGGCCAATTCTTCAATAAAATATTCGCCAACCAGTCCGGCGTGCCAGGAGGTTCCGCAGGCAAGAATTACGATTCTGTCCGCAGCGGCGATCTGATCCTCGTACGCTTTCAGTCCGCCGAGTGAAATCCAACCTTCCTTGGAATTCAGCCTTCCGCGGAAACTATCGTGAATGGCGCGCGGCTGCTCAAAAATTTCCTTGAGCATAAAATGTTCAAAGCCTCCCTTTTCGAGTTCTTCCAACTGAAGTTCCAACTCCTGGATATAGGGCGGAACTTCGACATTGGCAATGCTGATGATGCGCAATCCGTTTTTCCGGTCGATGATGGCTATCTGTTCGTCCTCGAGATACACCACGTTTTTGGTGTACTCCACGATGGGTGTCGCATCGGATGCCAGATAGTATTCGTCTTCACCGATTCCGATGACGATCGGCGAACTTTTTTTCGCAGCGATGATTTTGTCCGGTTCGTGTTTCGACAAAACGACAATGGCATAAGCGCCGTGCACTTCATTGAGCGCGAGCCGAACGGCCTCCTCGAGCGATGTTTTCGACTTGTTTTTGATTTCTTCAATCAAGTGTGTGAGCACTTCGGTGTCCGTCTCGGTGTGAAACTGATGCCCCCGTTTAGACAATTCCTTTTTGATGACATCGTAATTTTCGATGATGCCGTTGTGAATGAGCACAATTTCACCATCACCGCTGATGTGCGGATGGGCATTCACGTCATTTGGTAAACCGTGCGTCGCCCAACGCGTATGCCCAATGCCGATCGTTCCTCCCTTTGGAAAATCCCCCACAAAATCGACCAGATCCTGAACCTTTCCTTGTCTTTTGTAAACGTTCAGCTTCTGGGGTGTTTCAAGTATCGCAATTCCGGCGCTGTCGTAGCCCCGGTATTCAAGGCGTTTGAGGCCTTTGATCAAAATAGGGTACACCTGTTTGTTTCCAATATATCCTACAATTCCACACATAATCAATAATCCGTATAGGTGACTTCAAGTCTTGGTTTTTCCTTCAGTAAGGTGTTGGGGCCGTTAAAGATCACCCGCTCAATCGAAGACGAAAAAAAGCTGGGAGGGTAAATGCGATACCCAAGATTTTCTCCGTCACCGGTGAGAAGACGTTGCAATTCGCGGGTAAAAATAAATCGATACTCGCGGGCGTCATCGTCGTAAGACACGGCATTAGACCCATCGAATGAGGAGCCGAAATTATAATCGACCGTAAAACTGGATGAGTTTGCATCGACGATTCGTGCAAGGAATAAATAACCAGAGGGGTTGTACGGATCGGGGACGTAATCCTGAACTGGCAGCACCAATTCGGCCTTGTTGATGATTTTCGGATTGTAGTTTCCGGCTGCATCGTAATTGAAGTTCGCAATGTACGGCAGTTCGACGATGGCTCTTACCGATGAGGCTTGCGCATAAAATTCACTCATCCCCATATCTGGATCGGCCAGCGCCGCTTCAATATCCGTTCCGGTCCGGTCGAAGGAAATGGAATTGTAGCGGGCGGTGTTTGCGTTGATGAGAAATGAAAATTCGCCCGCCGTTGCACCGTCGTGGAAATACATTGTGACTTCTGAGAGAATATCTTCCGGAGAAAAATACAACACAGCGCCCTCGCCGACTGCGAGCGATGAGCTGGCCACTTTCACATAAATTCCCTTGAAATTATCGATAAATGTTGCGGTACTCGCCAAGAGTCCTGCCTCACTGTCCACGACAAATTCATCCCCGACGGAGGTGAGCAGTGGAATGCGTAGATGAGCCGATACGGTGTCATCACCAACCACAACCAAACTGTAAAAATCCGGAGTAATGGTTTCGCTGCCGGTGAGCACAATATTTGTTCCGGTATGGTTTGGTGCCTCAAAGGCGTAATAATCCTGGTCGTCCCGCACAAGGTCGTCGGTGATTTCATACACCTCGAAGGTCATCGCCGCCGGAGCTCCGTAGTACAAAAGGCTGGTGAACTTAAGGCTCAGAACAATGGAATCTACCACTGTTGAAAAGGTCGTTCCAAGGTCGGGGCTTAACGATGATGGTTCTATCTGCATTACCAGACCACAATCCACTTTGCCAAATTCCGGATCGATGTAAGCGCCGAGAAGTCCAACTGCCGTTTCGTCGCTTTGAACGCTGTCGAGCTCTTCGGAATATGTGACCAGCGTAAAGGTGTCTACGAAGGAGACGTCAAGTGAGTTCGACGTTAAATTCTCGCCGATGTTGTTTGCGTTTTTCTTACAGGAAACAAATCCAAGGCCAAAGCAAAAAAAAGTGGCGGAGAGTTTTTGAACCATCCGCCAGAGTGAAAGTGACTTTGTTTTTCTGTGCATTTATTTGACCACTAATTCTTCTATGATCTGGTCATAGAATTCATCCATAGGTTTAACGCAGGTTTCTTCAGGATAGTATTCCAGAAAAGGTGTGTCCGATGATTTAATCATCGATTTTACCTTGCTGTCGATCTCTTCGCTGCCCTGAACAACACCATCCGACATCTGAATGGCCATTTTCGTGAGCGTGTTAAAATCAACATCCTTCAATCCCTTTACGTCCTCTGCGGCAAACCCGTCAAACTTAAGTTTATCGCTGAACTTAGGGTCCCAATTTTTGTTAAAGGCATCGTTGTAGACCGAATAAACAACCTTCGTGTCTTCGAAATGTGGGTCCTTATTATAGAATTTTTTCACGTAGAGGGGCGTTAGCGCAGTGAGCCAACCGTGGCAGTGAATGATGTCGGGTTTCCATCCGAGCTTCTTCACTGTTTCCAGCACGCCACGTCCAAAGAACATTGCTCGTTCGTCGTTGTCGGTGAAGTAAACGCCTTTGTCGTTGGCAACCGTCGCTTTTCTTTTGAAAAAATCTTCGTTATCGATGAAGTAGACCTGAATTTTGGCCTGTGGAACCGATGCAACCTTGATAATTAGCGGGTGATCCACATCGTTGATGATGAGATTCATTCCGGAAAGGCGAATCACTTCGTGGAGTTGGTGACGGCGCTCGTTGATGCTACCGTAACGCGGCATAAATGCCCTGATTTCTTTTCCTGCTTCCTGAATACCCTGTGGCAAGCGACGGGATATTGACGAAACGTCAGAGTTTGTTAAAAACGGATTGATTTCTTGTGAGATGAAAAGTATCCTTTTCTTTTCCATAATAGGTTTAATTGTAAAGAGGTACAAATTTAGTCAAAAAATGCCTAAAAATCAATTGAAAACGTAGATTTGTCCAGCGTTCGGAAAGCCTGTTCTCAAAAAACTGTGGAAGTCATTCGAAAAATCCTTGATTTGCAAGCCTTCCTAAAGCAAATCCGGTCTACAAAGGGCTCATTTTCTGTTGGATTTGTGCCTACGATGGGCGCTCTACACGAAGGACATCTCAAACTCATTCAAAAAAGCCTGGCGGAGTGTGATTTTACCGTGGTCAGTATTTTCGTAAATCCATCTCAATTCAATAACCCTGAGGATCTTAAGCTCTATCCCCGAAATGAAACCGAGGACCGTGTCAAGCTCCAAAAAGCCGGTTGCAGCGTTTTGTTCCTTCCTTCCGTGGATGAGATTTATCCCAATGGTTATGAGTATTATACGATTGAACTTGGGACTTTGGATCAAGTACTGGAAGGGAAATACCGCCCGGGGCATTTCAAGGGTGTCGCAATGGTCGTGGAACGGTTATTTCGAATCGTAGAACCACAACGAGCATTTTTTGGGGAAAAGGATTTTCAGCAGATTGCGGTGATTCGCCGAATGGTTCAACTACGCAAATTGGATGTTGAAATTCGCACCGTCGCAACCGTTCGCTCCAGTGAAGGACTGGCATTGAGTTCGCGAAATGCCCGCCTGTCTGCAAAGGGCCGGGATGAGGCATTGATTATCCACAAGACACTTCTGGCGGGAAAGACCTGGATAAACTCGGGAATCGAATTGTCCGCAGTTCGCAAAAAAATGTTGGAACTCTTCGCAGCGGGTAATCTGGAACTCGAATACCTCTGTCTCGCGGATGAGCGAAGTCTTGAAGAGACAGAATCGTCCCCGCTTTGTCGCGCGTTCATCGCAGCGTATTGTGAGGGTGTCCGACTGATCGACACGATGAAAATGACTGATTAGTCATTGAAGTCAGAGCGGTTCAAAAATTTCCCTGAATGTGCATTTTTAAACTATTTTTTTCGTTTAAAAACAAATCTATTGATTGATTTTGAATACGTTGAGTACTCAGGAGACCTTTCTCATTTCGGCCAGATAAAGGCGGATATCCACCTTCTTGGGCGGTAAAAACCTCCGCAGATGAAGCGAGGAAATTTCGGCATTCAGCGACGCCGTATTTTCGAACCTGCCTCGCTGAAAGGCGGACAAAGTCGCTGTTAAGCCTCCAATTACGACGAAGCCCAATGTCATCCCGGAATATTTGACACGATACCTCAAGTCGCCGCGGACATTGGTTCCGGCCGGTAACAATTCAACCAACGTCCCGGGTTTGAGTTTTGCTGCTGCATAAATCAGATCGTGGTTCGAGGTTTCTTCCAGAGCGACAAGCGCAGAGAAATCGGAATATTTATCGTTTGTGGTCATCACGCTCTGATTTCCTTAACTTGATTCATAAATTGAAAATTTTCCAGAACAATTTCCTGTCCAAAGACATTCTGGAAAGAGTAATCAAAAACCGAAGTGTCTTCGTCAGGCAACGGAATTTCGGTTCCAGATTCACCATATTCCAGTCCAGCTGCCGACAAGCGGGCAAAAATCCGGTTCATATCCGTGTGCGAAATCACCAGGAGTACAGGACTCGGTTCGGCGTTTGGCAATTGCACGAGGCACTGCGCCTTTACAGTCCGGTCGCCGGTTTCAAATGAAATTCGGTTTATGGTGAGCCGTTGGTAGAGTGAAATTATCTTCGACATTTTCTGAATTTTAATACAAGTTTAGGGTGGCAGACCGTAATGGATTTACGTTCTCAGAAGAGTAAATTGATTTTTTCTGATTTTGGTCAGCAGGCGCCGAGTAGTTCGAAAAAATTGTTTTTCACCGAACGAGCCGCATCTTGATTTCCCCGCCTGACGAAGACACTTCGGTTTTTGATTTTTTTACACAGTGGTGAACCACTGTTGCACTCCCTCACCGTATTTCGCGTGTTCCGAAGTGTCCCTGAATGAAGAAAATTGGCTGGCAATCCGTACCTTTGAATCAATGAAAAACATTCTCGTACTTGGAGCCGGATTGTCTGCCTCGTCGATGCTGCGGTACTTCTGCAAAAATGCCGTACAGGAGTCCTGGCAGATCAAGGTGTGCGATAGCAATGGTCCGCTTGCGAAAGCGAAAGTGGCAGGATGCCCGAATGCGGAGGGATTTGAACTAAACGCACTAGACCCCTCGAAACGTCGGCCTCTGATCGAATGGGCGGACGTAGTGATTTCAATGTTGCCGGCGCAGTTCCACCCCGAAGTTGCAAAGGATTGCATTGACCTGAAGGCCCATCTTGTCACCCCATCCTACATTTCGGACGAGATGAAAAACCTCGACGCCGACGCAAAAAAAGCCGGCGTACTTATAATGAACGAAATGGGTGTCGATCCAGGAATCGACCATATGTCTGCAAAAAAAGTGCTGGACGAAATTGATGCGATGGGCGGAGAGATGCACATTTTTGAGTCCTTCACGGGTGGGCTCATCGCTCCGCAATCCGACGACAACCCCTGGAACTACAAATTCACCTGGAATCCACGGAACGTGGTTCTCGCAGGACAAGGAGGTGCCGCTAAATTTATTCAGGAGGGTAAATACAAGTACATCCCGTATCATAAACTTTTTCGCCGGACCGAAATTATCCGCATCGATGGTTACGGGGATTTTGAAGGTTATGCCAACCGCGACTCACTAAAATACCGCGAAAAATACGGACTGGAAAACATCCCTACAATTTACCGCGGAACGTTTCGCCGCAAGGGATTTTCCCGTGCCTGGGACGTTTTCGTTCAGCTCGGAGCAACCGACGATTCCTACATCCTCGAAGGAAGCCGGAATATGACCAAGCGGGAATTTATCAACTCCTTCCTTGCCTGGAATCCGAACGATTCCATCGAGATGAAACTTCGCCATTCCCTGAAAATAGACCAGGACGATATGCTTTGGGATAAACTGGTGTGGCTGGGAATTTTCGGCCACGACAAACTGGATTTATCAGAAGACGTCAGCCCGGCGCAATTTCTGCAAAAAATTCTTGAGCAGAAATGGTCACTGGGTCCCGACGACAAGGATATGATTGTGATGTGGCACAAACTGGTGTACAAACTGGGCGGCGAATTTCACGAAATCAATTCGCATATGGTCAGCATCGGCGAGGACAAAACCTATACTGCGATGGCGAATACCGTGGGCCTGCCCATTGCCATCTGTACAAAAATGATTCTGAACGGGACTATTTCGTTGAAAGGCGTTCAAATGCCATTGGATAAACAGGTATATCTGCCTATTTTGAAAGAACTGGAAAATTACGGCGTGCGGTTTATTGAGACAACGCTGAAGGAGCCGGTGATGTATTCGAAGGTTTAGTTTTCTTAAATCCTTTGACGTCCACGATTCCGCTCCCAACATTATATTCATATCCTTTTGTAGATTTATGATCAATTAATTGCAGATGAGAACGGTTTCTTATTTCTCGATCATAGTTTGCGGTCTCCCTGTTGTAAGACTATCGACATTGATCTTACTTTGGGTTTTTATGCCAAATATTTGTCACGGGCAATGGACAATAGTGGGTGAACCAAAATTTTCCGAAGGATGGGTTGACTACATTAATTTGGATATCGACCAAACCACGGGCATTCCATACGTTGTATATAAAGACCAAGGCAGAGGTAATCATATTTATTGTCAGCGATATGCCTCTGGTGCCTGGCAAGATGTTGGAGGTGGTTTAATAAGCGACTCTTTGGCCGGACCGGCTCTAACGTATTGTGAATTTAAAATAAACCCGGTTAGCCACGAGCCGTTCGTTGTATATACGCAGCGATTTTCTCCATCAACAATCGACTCGATTTTAGTAAAGAAATTTGATGGGACAAATTGGGTTCAGTTAGGAAATGGCCTTCAGGCACAATATCAGGCTGCCATTGTATTCGACCTTTCTACCGGGGACCCATATTTGATTGAACGAATTTCAAGTGATTTTGATTCTGTTTACGCTGACACCGTTGACGGTATGGAGTTTATTTTTAAGTATAACGATATTACAAATTTTTGGGACCCTTACGCCGAGTTAGGTCTTGGAACTGAGTGGGATCATTCGTATGCGGTTGCTACCGCGTCTGGAAAAATTTATTTGTCCAAAGAAAACGTGGCAAGTTCTGACTACGCTTATGAAGCGAGCACATCATCCTCTACGTGCAATGTGATATCCTATAATAGTTTTACCGGTTCTTCGATGGATACACGAAATTCTGAACTCGAATACTTTGAAACCGATTCAACGTTATTCGCCACTGTTCGAAGAGTTGATCCATTCTTGCCATTCTGGTACGCGATAGAAGTAGTTAAGTTTAAGGATGGAGTTTGGGATGGCTGTGGTGGAGATATGGAGGACACGCTAAATGTTTTTAACGGGGCAGTAGGTCCGAGTTTGGAATACAACGGATTTACGAACGAAATTTGGTTGAGCTACTTATTACTGGACCAAACCACGGGGAGCGACTCGGGCATTGTGGTCCAAAAGTGGAATGGAAGTGGATGGAGTCAGGTTGCTCCTGTTTATACCAGCCCCGGAGTAATTTGGTACGACCATGTTTTTGACCGGGAAAAACTGGCAATCGACGAAAGCTCCGGTCAAGTCTATGTCGCTTTTCGTGAGGATTACGAAATAAGCGTAATCACTTTGAATACTTCGGGAATCTCAGATTTCGAAACCAATTCGACGGCAAATATTTTTCCAAATCCGACAACCGGAAACTTCACGATAAGTGCCGAGAAAGATATCGAAACAGTTTTTATTTATTCGGCAACCGGCGAGCTGGTTTTATGCCATTCAGCGTCTGGTCGTTTATTTTCGAACGAAATTCTATGCCCGGGAATTTACTTTATTCAGTTGCGACATACTGATGGAACCACAACTTTTAGTAAGCTTGTTGTCGTCAATCATTGAGTTTTAAGTTCTGGCCATGTCCAACAATGATGGAGGAGCGTTTAGGTGCGAAAAAGGGTGAAGTGTTCGGCATGAGTGGTGAATTAATGGGATAAAGAATAAGGAAATTACGCCGTGCGGTTTATTGAGGCAACCCTGGAGGAGCCGGTTTTGTATTCGAAAGGATAGGAAATTTGGTCTGGTTTTCAATTAATTTGTACCTTGTTCTTATGAGAAATTCTGCTTTCTTGTTGTTTGTCGTCATTTTTGGCAGCCCAAATTGTGGCGCACAATGGACCCTGCTTGGGGAGCCTATGTTTTCAAGTAATGACGTGAGCTTTGTTAGCATCGATCTTGATCAAAGTACTGGAATTCCTTACGTCGTGTACAAAGAATCAGGATTAGACGGCCATCTATACTGTAAAAAATTTGTCGGTGGGGTTTGGGTAGATGTTGGTGGCATTATAAGTGATTCGGTCGCTGGCGAGATTGATTTGTATTGCGAGTTCAAAATTAATCCTGTCACAAACGAACCTTATGTGGTTTATGATCAGCTATTTTTTAGCGTCCCAGACTCAATTATAGTCAAAAAATTTGATGGTGCCGGGTGGGTACAAGTGGGTAATGGCATTTACGGCCACCTTCAATCCTCTATCGCGTTCGACCCAGAAACAGGGACGCCATTTTTGGCCGAACGAATCATAGGAGACTTCTATAATGTCTATCCCGATACGGTTGAGGCATTTGAATACCTTTTTAAGTATGATAGTCTCGCTAATTTTTGGCAGCCGTGGGCAAATCTTGAATTAGGAACTGACAATGAAAGTTCTTCTATGATCATCAATAATGCTGGTGACATTTATGTTTCAAAGGAATATGAGCCTCTGATGTCTCAGATTTTTCAAGCGCATGTTGCTGATAACACTTGTGCTTTAGTCTCGATGAACCCCTTTACAGGAGTCACAGTTGAGCGAAAAAATTCTGAGCTAGCGTATTACGAACAGGATACAGCTTTATATGGTGTTCTACAAAGATTTGATATGGGCCTTCCTTTGCTATACACAATCGAGGTTGTAAAAATCAAAGACGGTACTGTATATGGTGTTTCTGGCTATGCTGGGGATACTTTGGATATTTTTCATGGGGGAATGGCGCCCAGCATCGAATATAATGGCTTCACAAACGAGCTCTGGTTGAGTTATTTAAGTACCGATCCCGATAATTATGGCATTGTTGTGCGACGATGGAACGGCACTTCTTGGGAATTAACCGCTGATCCTTACAATAGTCCCGAGCTTGAGTATTTTGATTATAAAATTGACCGTGAAAAATTAGCATTTGATAACACCACGGGCCAGGCATATGTCGTATTCCGACACAATAATCAGGCAAGTGTAATAACTCTGGGCACCACTGGGATTGAAGAAAATAATGTGGCAACAAACGTATCGATTTTCCCAAATCCAAGTTGCGGCTCCTTTAAGATTCTCGCAAAGTCAAAAATAGAATACATCTCTATTTTTTCTGACTCTGGTCAAAACGTCCTGAATCAATGGCCAGGAAGTTTTCAAACACAGATTGACTTACCCAATTCAGGTGTTTATTTCGTCAACTTTCAACTTCAAGATGGTAGCACTGCGACTGAAAAACTTGTAGTAATTGGTCAATGAATGGCTGAAGCGTGCAATGGAACTTTATCTTAAACCCCTAGCGCCACCACCTCCGTAACCTGTGGCATATTCGCCTTGAGCAGTTGTTCAATCCCGCCTTTCAGTGTCATCGAAGACGATGGGCATCCTGAGCAGGAGCCGCGCATTTCGAGGGTGACAATGCCGTCCTTGAATCCGACGAAATCAATTGCTCCTCCATCGTTCTCCACCGCAGGCCGGACATATTCGTTGAGCAAAGCGACGATTTGTTTGTCGTATTCCGTGGGTTCAAAAACGGGACGTTCGACGCGTTTTGTTTCGTCGGGATCTTGTGCGGAATGCTCTTCGGGCATCTTCACCAGAACCTCTTTGCCGTCCTTCAGCCAACCGCTCACAAAATCGCGAAGTTCCATCACAATGAAATCCCAGTCGACATTGTCGGTCTTGGTAATGGTGATAAAATTCGCGGTAATGAAAACCGACGTCACAAATGGAAACGCCAGCAAGGCTTCCGCGATGGGTGAATATCCCTTCGCCGATTGCACAGACGAAAATTCAACCGCATCGTCTTCGAGCAAAAGCAGTTTGTTGGCAACAAATTTCATCGTCGCCGGATTGGGCGTCATTTCGGCGTAGACGATGATCGGGATTTTTTGTTCGGCGGTGCTCATAGAGCAAAGTTAGTGCTTGTTGGAGAAAAGTGGGGCTATCCTTTACACAGGCAGAAAAAAGTAACGTTCCCCGGTCACCCCTCTGTGTCTCCCCTCACCTTACAAAATCCAATTCGCAGGGGAGAGAGGCCTCCCTCAAAAAATTCGGATTCATACTCGAACAGAATGCTACTCTTTTACAATTCGTCGCGAAATTTCGCCTTTTTCGGTGACAAAAATAAACGTATATATTCCTGAGGACCAATCACTCATATTAATTATCGACCCATCAACTACGTTTGTCGTTATACTGACCTCTCTGCCGAGCTCATCAATAACTCGCAGGCCAGAGATGTTGAGCTGTCCGGAAAAAATCCACACGTCATTTACCGAAGGGTTTGGATACATTACCACCTCGTTTTCGACTTTAATTCCGTGAATTTCCAGCCAGGACGAGTCAATCACCGCGAAGGAGTGCATCATTCCGTCGTCTTCGTGGTGAAGCAAATGGCAGTGGTACATATATGGCGTGGTGCTCATAAAATCGGTGAACTGCGTAATAAAGCGCACGGTGTCATCGGGCTCGACAAGGATGACATCCTTCAACCCCTGATACTGCGGTGGTGGCGGTCCGCCGTTGATTTCGAGAACATAAAACATCACGTCGTGAATATGAAAGGGGTGCGCAATCATGGTGCTGTTGGTGAGTTCCCAGATTTCGATGTTGTCGATGAAGGTGATAATGTTGATCGAGTCCATATTGAATGGAACTTCGTTCATCAGAAAAGGTCCGTCGACAAAGCCTTGCGGACCGCTGAAGGCAGTATCTGCAGTGAAACGGATCTCCCGCGTCACATCGGCACTTGCTTCCGGGATGGGAACAACCG
>Ga0247727_10005317_pt1 | contig 26278 bp, 19 predicted proteins | sample WisWelCaveWW1625_FD_202498 | JGI IMG/M metagenome (GOLD analysis project Ga0247727, IMG submission 202498) | Biofilm microbial communities from Wishing Well Cave, Virginia, United States - WW16-25 | ecosystem: Environmental > Aquatic > Deep subsurface > Groundwater > Cave microbial mat | place...
GCCGGACCTGGTGGCGCCCTATTCGCATCAGTACAACTTCAGTTGGGAGCCCGAGATCGGCCGGCAGTGGAAACTCCAGTTCGGCTATGTCGGCAGCCGGTCGGTGAAACTGTTCATGCTGTGGTACCAGAACCGCGCCGCGCCGGTGCCGGGCGTGCCGCTCACCAGCGAGACCATCAACCTGCGCCGCCCCGACACGGGGTATTTCGACATCTACCACCTCGTCAATGCCTCGCGCGGCTACTACGACGCCGGCAAGGTGACGCTGGTCGTCCCGCGCTGGCGGCGCCTCTCGCTCGATGTCGCGTATTGGTTCAGCAAGGCGATCGATCTCGGCTCCGACTACACCAACACCGCCTTCGATAATGACGGCCGGCTCACGCGCAGCCCGGCCGAATCCCCCGTTCTCGAAGACATGAAGGGGCTCAGCCAGTTCGACCAGACGCACTCGTTCCTGATGCGCGTCTCCTGGGCCACGCCGGCGGCGGCTGCCGGCGGCCGTTGGAAACAGTTGCTCGGACAATGGAACCTTTCGGCGGTTGTGCTCCACAAGACCGGCACGCCGTTTCTGATCTCTTCCGGCTCCGACGGGCCAGGCTTCGGCAACGTCGATGGCCTTAACGGCGACCGGCCCGACGTCCTCGACCCCTCGATTCTCGGCCGCACGATCAGCGATCCCGATACCTCGCGGACGTTGTTGCCGCGCTCGGCCTTCGGTTTCACTGAACCGGGGCGCCTGCGCGGCACCTTGGGACGGCACGTCTTCCGGAAGGGCGGCATCGGCAATATCAACGCGTCGCTCGCCCGGACCTGGGGCCTCGGCCAGGAACGCCGTCTCACGTTTCGCGCCGAGTCGATCAACTTTTTCAACACCCCGCAGTTCGCCGAGCCGGGGCGCGAGCTGAGCGCGCCCAACTTCGGCGAGATCACCAACACGCTGAACGACGGGCGGACGTTCCGGTTTCAACTCCGCGTTGATTTCTAGATTCTACGTTCCACACACCTGGGTATTACTTGAGTTATACTGCAAGGATGAAGATCGCAGTTTCCCTTCCCGATCCGCTGTTTCGGGAAGCCGAGGCTGAAGCGCGCGCGCTCGGAGTTTCCCGAAGTAAGCTTTACGCGCGTGCATTGGCCGAGTTTCTGGAGCATCGAAGGCCGGAAAATGTCACCGCTCAGCTGAACGAGGTATACGGCTCGCGCGGTTCAGCCGTCGATCCGCTTCTAGACCGGATGCAGCTTCTGGCACTCGAACCTGAGAAGTGGTGATCCAGCGGGGTGAGATATGGTGGGCCGGCCTTCCAGCGCCGGTGGGCTCCGGACCCGGCTACCGCAAGCCTGTTCTCATTGTCCAGTCGCATGCCTTTAATGAAAGCCGTCTCAACACCGTCATCGTAGCGGCGATCACCGGCAACCTCGATCTCGCGGCGGCTCCAGGCAACGTGTTGCTAACTGCTCATGCGTCCGGCCTTGAAAAGGACAGCGTCGTCAACATCTCCCAGGTGCTGACGATAGACCGGAGGCTGCTCACCGAGTTCGTGGCCTCGGTTTCCGGAAGGACAATGGCGAAGGTCGACGAGGGACTCCGGCTGGTTCTCGAACTCTAGCGGTAGTTTACAAGATAGGGGATTGTCCGACTTTCCGTTGGAAGTAGCGGCTCTCCGGTAACCCATACCGGCAACATCATTTTCGTGGACGCCGGTTTTTCAAATCGTGGGTCTATCGCCTGTGTAGCCGTGTTAGACTGGGTTCACCAGCCATGAGGGGCCGTCCGCTGTTGACAGCCGCGGTCTCCGGGTGTAGCTTGGTATTCTACCTGTAAAGGGGGTCTATGCTTTACCGATTCGCGATTCTGTTGTTCTCCTCGGCCCTGCTTGTCCTCGGACAAGGCGAGCGCGGCACGTTCAACGGCACGGTCACCGACCCATCCGGCGCGGTGGTCGCCAACGGCACAGTGAAGGCGATTAACGTCGCCACCAACATCGAGACGACCGTCCAGACCACGTCGGCCGGCGTGTACCGGCTGCCCTACTTGCCGCCGGCCACCTACCGGCTGTCGGTATCGGCGCCCGGGTTCAAATCGGCCGCCCGTGAGAACGTGATTCTTTCGGTGGCGCAAACGCTGACGCTGGACTTTCAACTCGAAGTCGGCGCCGTCACCGAGCAGATCACCGTCTCGAGCGAAACGCCGCTGCTCGAAACCGGCACCGCCGAAATCGGCCAGTACGTCAGCAAGAAGGAGTTTGACACCTGGCCCATCACCGTGGGCGACGGCCGGCGCCAGATCCAGCAGTTCATCTTCACCAGCCTCCCCGGCACCGTCGGCGGCACCTTCGAGGGCTCGATCAACGGCGGCCAGTTTTACTCCCACGAAATCCTGATCGAAGGCATCACTATCGGCCGCATGGACCTCCAGGGCGGCAGCAACAATGAGTTCAGCCCCAGCGCCGATTCGGTGAGCGAATTCAAGCTCCAGTCCGGGCTGGTGGGCGCCCAATACAGCGGTGGGCAGACTTCGGTCGCCAACTTCGTCACCAAGAGCGGCGGCAACGAAGTGCATGGCAGCGGTTATCTGTACCTCCAGAACGACGCCCTGCGCGCCAACGGGTACAACAACAACGCCAACTCGATCAAGCGCCAGCCGTTCAAGCAGGCCAATTACGGCTACACCGTCGGCGGGCCCGTCTATCTGCCCAAGGTTTATGACGGCCGCAACCGGACCTTCTTCTTTCACAACATCGAGCGTACGCGGGTCCGGAACTTCGTGTCGACGACCTTCAGCACGCTGCCGGTGGTCGACTACAAGCGCGGCGATTTCTCGCGGCTCTTCAGTTCCGCGTTCACCGGCAACGCCGGGTCGGGAACCAGCGTCGGCACCGACGCCAATGGACAGCCGGTGCGGTTCGGCGCGATCTACGACCCCGCCACCAGCGCCAACGTCGGAGGCCGATGGACCCGCTCGGTGTTCCCCGGCAATCTTGTTCCCCAGGCCCGCTGGGACCCGGTGTCGCGGAAAATCCTCGAGCTGGCGCCGATCACCGATCCGGCGGTCGACACCATGCTGAACAACATCCCGCAGATCGGCACCAGCAGCCCGGTGTTCGGCGAGACCATGCTCACCCTCAAGGGCGACCACCAGGTCTCCGCGGCCCACCGCTTCTCGGGCCTGTTCAACCGCAATTTCCGTGTGCGCAACAACTCGCCCGGCGGCCGCTGGGGGATTCCGCCCGGCACGCCGACCGGCGTGTACCAGTTGCAGCGGACCCCGGGAACCCTGGTTCGCCTGGCTTACGACTGGACCGTCAGGCCGACCGTATTGAACCACGTCGCCGTCGGCTATAACCGCTTCGGCAACCTGAACCAGAGTGTCTATGTGGATCAGGGATGGCCGAGCAAGATCGGTCTCCAGAATGTCCCCGACACCCACTTCCCGGCGCTCCAGTACGCCGGCCAGCCGTACCAGGGCGGCGGGATCGGAGCCGGCGGGCGGCTGGGGTCTCAACTGGCGGGGGGCTCCTACAACGGCAGTACGATCGCCCAGGACGACATGAACATCATCCGCGGCAAGCATAACTTCAAACTGGGCTTCGAACAACGCCGCTACTACTACAACACCCGCGGCCGCGGCAGCGAGTCGGGGATCTTCAATTTCTCTCCCAATCAAACGGCCCAGCCGGGTTTCACCACCCAGACCGGCCACTCGTTCGCCAGCTTCCTGCTCGGCTCGGTCTCGACCGCCAACCGAAACATCAACGCCTCTTACTTTGGTCACCGCTGGCGTTCCACCGGGTTTTACTTCATGGACGACTGGAAAACGACTCGCAAGCTGACGCTGAACGTCGGCCTGCGGTGGGAGACCATCGGCGGCCTTCTGGAAGTGGGCAACCGCCAGTCGGCGGTGGACTTTCTGGCACCCAACCCGCGTGCCGCCAACCGCCCGGGGGCGCTGGTGTTCCTCGAGGACCGGGGCCGCAACAGCTTCCAGGACCGCTACTGGTGGCAGCTTTCGCCGAAGTTCGGCTTCGCCTACGCACTGTCCCAGAAACTGATCCTGCGCGGCGGCTATGGAATCAACAACACGCCGCCGATCTCGAACGGCTTCGGCTTCGGCGGCACCAACGGCTATAACAGCTCGATCCAGGTCAACTCCAACACCGTCCCGCTGCGGTTCACCGAAGACCAGGTCATGCGGTTGAGTGACCGGTTCCCGGATTTCGCCGGCACGCTGCCGAACAAGGATTCGACGCTCTCGAACGCGCAGGGTATCAACTACATCGCGCCGGACTCGAACCGCCTGGCCTACACACAGAACTGGAACTTCGGCATCCAGTATGAGCTGCCGCAGTTTTTCGTGTTGGAAGTCAACTACGTCGGCAACAAGGGCACCCGGCTGGAAGCGAATGGTCTGGACGACCTGAATGCGTTGCCGGTCACATTGCTGTCCCGAGGCCAGGTGCTGACCGACCAGTGGTCGGCGGCTTCCGGAGTGCCGCTGCCGTTCCCGGGCTTCACCGGCACGGTGCTACAGGCCCTGCGCCCGTACCCGCAGTTCACCGGCATCGGGCAGCAGTTCGCCAATTTCGGCACCTCGCTCTACAACTCGATGCAGGTGCAGCTAACACGGCACTTCCGCAATGGCCTCGCCATCCTGGGCGCCTACACATGGTCGAAGTCAATCGGCTTCAACGACAGCGCGATTGACGGCGAGACCCCGGTCGACGTTTTCAGCCGCGGACTCGAGCGAGCCATCACCCGCTACCACATCCCCCACTTCTTGAAGATGACCTGGATCTACGAGCTGCCTGTCGGACCGAACAAACTGCTCAACGTTCCGGGCGTGGCCGGGAAGATCCTGGGCGGCTGGCAAATGACCGGGAATCACCAGATTCGATCGGGTGATCCGCTGTCGATCGGCGGGGGAGCCATCACCAGCCCGTTCGGCGCTGCGCGCCTGGACCTGGTGCCCGGCCAGCCGATCGTTATCAACTCCGATGCCCCCATCAGCTTCCGAGGTTTCACCGGAGGCATCCCGTATCTGAACCGCGCCGCCTTCGCCCTGCCGCCGGTGCATCCGGGCGGCCGGAACGTGCTCCAGCGGCCGGGGACGGTGGGTCCGATCCTGCCGAACATCCGCGGGCCGCACTCGATATTCGAAGACTTGGGCATCTGGAAGGTATTCCGCGTCGACGAGCACCGCACCGTCGAGATTCGCGGCGTCTTCCTGAACCCGTTCAACCGCGTCGGGCGCGGCAATCCGGTCACCGATTTCTCGAATCCCTTCTTCGGCCAGATCACCGGCCAGCAGCGGGGCGGGCGCAACATCGAGCTGTCGGGTCGCGTAACGTTCTGATGTAAGTGCAGTTTCTGTTCACCTGGGCACTCCTCGCGCAGAGCGGGGGGTGCCATGCCATTCTGCAAAAGGCCGAGCAGGCATTCCAGGCACGGCAGCTTGAGGCCGCCGCCGCCGAGTTCCAGCGGGCCTTGCCGGCCTGCCCGCAGAAGGTTGCGATCCTGGTTTCTCTCGGCCAGATCCAATACCTGATCGGGAAGGAAATCGAAGCCGAAGAGTCGCTGAAGGCGGCACTGGCGACAGAGGCCGGGCACGTTCCCGCCCTCTACGCGCTCGGCCGCGTCTACTACCAGCAGAAACGCTACCTCGAGGCCGTCGAGAAGTTCAAGCGGGTGGTCGAGCTCGAGCCCAGGCATCACCGCGGCTGGGACAACCTCGGTCTCTCCTATGACGCGCTTCAGATGGACGCCGACGCGCTGCGCAGTTTCTTCCGGGCGCTCGACATCGTGATGAAGCATTTGCCCGACTACGACTGGGCGCACGCCAACCTGGCCGACTTCTTCCTCCGCCGCAACCAGTTCGAGAAGGCGTTCCAGCTCGCCGCCGAGGCCGCCCGGCGCAACCCGGAGTCGGCGCGCAACTGTTTCCTGACCGGGAAAGCGCTGGCGAATCTCGATAAGCCCGATCTCAGTCTTCGGTGGCTCGAGCAGGCGGTGAAGCTCGATCCGGCCTATCCGGAGCCGCTTTACCTGCTGGGCCAGATCTACACCCGGCTCGGCGAAAAAGAGAAAGCCGCCGAAGCGCTGAAGAAGTTCCAGGAAGTGAAAGCGAAGACGCCTCGCGCGAAACGGTAGCCGGCTATGGCCGAGGCTCCTCGACCACCACCATCCGGTCGGCCTCGATATTCTCCAACCGCTGCACGGTCCCGCCGGGCCAGAAGACCTCAAGCAACTTCACCCGGGCGGCGGCGCCCAGACCGAAGTGGACGCGCGGGTCGTTCGCCGAAAGATAGCTGCCGGCGGTCGATACGAAGCCGTGCTGCTCGGGTCCGGCTTCCGGGATCATGCGAACGCGGGCGCCAATGCCGTCCCGGTTGGCGCGGCGGCCCACGGTTTTCACCGCCAGCCAGTGGTTTCCCGTCCGGCCGCCGTTTCTCAGAATCACCGGCGCGCCGTTGTTCGAGTTGATCGCGATATCGACCGCGCCGTCGTTGTCCAGGTCGCCGAAGGCCGCCCCGCGCGCCGCCAGCGGAGCCTCGAACGCTCTCCCGCTGTGAGCCGACGCATCTTCGAATTTCCCGCCCCGGTTGCGCATCAACAGGAGCGGCTCGCGATACCGCGTGTTAGGCTGCGTCAGCTCGATGTTGTCCATGACGTGGCCCTGGGCGACGAACAGGTCGCGCCAGCCATCGTTGTCGGTATCGACGAACTTCGCGCCCCAGCCCGAGTGCAGCCGCGTGATTTGCGCCACGCCCGACGGCGTCGAAACGTACTGGAAGTTTCCGCGTTCGTTGCGGTACAAGGCGTAGCGCTGCAACGCGAGCGCGTTGACGAAGACGTCCGGCCAGCCGTCATTGTCGTAGTCGGCGAAATCGACTCCCATGCCGCCGTAGGTGTTGCCATCCTCGTCATAGGCGACGCCGGCGGCGAGCCCGATCTCCTCGAAGGTCCCGTCCCTGCGGTTGTGAAAAAGCTGCTGCGGATAGGAGTCGTTGGCGACCAGGATGTCGGGCCATCCGTCCCGATCGTGATCGTTGACGGCGATGCCGAGGCCCTTGCCCGGCGACGCGCCAAAACCGCTCGACGCGGACACATCGGCGAACGTGCCGTCCCCCTGGTTGCGAAACGCCAGATACGACGCCGGGCGGAATTGGTCGGGGTGGCAGTAAGACCGGTATCCGGGCTTGCGGGCGCCGCACCAGATGTCCGGCTCAAAGTCCCAAACCACGTAGCGAGCGACGAACAGGTCGAGCCGCCCGTCTCGATCGTAGTCGAGGAACGCCGCGCTGGTCGACCAGCCGCCGCCGGAGACGCCGGCCGTTCGCGTCACGTCGGTGAATGTTCCATCGCCGTTGTTGCGATAGAGGATGTTGGAAGGGAAGCCGGTGACGTACAGATCCGTCCGGCCATCGTTATCAAAGTCGCCGCTGGCCGCCCCCATGCCGTAACCGCGTCCCTGGACGCCGGCCGTCAGGGTGACGTCGGTGAAAGCGCCGTCGCCCTGGTTCCGGTACAGGCGGTTCCAGTAGCGCGGATCGGACTTCGCCGGCTGCCCGCCGGCCGGCATGGGGTCGGTCAACCGGGCGCCGTTGACGAAGAACAGGTCCAGCCGCCCGTCGCCATCGTAGTCGATCATCGCGACGCCGCCGGTTGCCGACTCGATGAGGTATTTCCGCGAAGTAGGACTGGAGTGATGGCGAAAGCCGATGCCGGTCGAGGAAGTAATATCGGCGAACTGTGGCAGAGACGCGGCCGCCGCCATCGCGCACAACACACACCCCGGGCCGGGCCGGAATCCCATGGGATCATGATAGCCGCCTCGCTGACGTTATACTGTCAGGACAACCCCATGAGTGAACTTGTGACCCTCACCCGCGAAGACGAGATCGGCGTCATTACCATCGACAATCCCCCCGTCAACGCCCTCAGTCCCGGCGTGCCCGAAGGCATCGCCGCCGCGATCGACCAGGTCATCGCCGACGGCTCGATCCGCGCCGCCGTGCTGATCGGCGGCGGGCGAACCTTCATTGCCGGCGCCGACATTCGCGAGTTCGGCAAGATCACCTCCGGCGAAAAGAAGCGCGACGTCGGCCTGCACCCGCTGTTGTTCAAGATCGAGGATTGCCCGAAACCGGTGGTGTGCGCGATTCACGGCACGGCGTTCGGGGGCGGCCTCGAGGTCGCCCAGGCCTGCCACTACCGGGTGGCGGTCGCCTCGGCGCAGGTGGGGCAGCCGGAGGTCAAGCTGGGGATCATTCCCGGCGCCGCCGGCACGCAGCGGCTGCCGCGGCTGGCGGGCGTCGCCAAAGCGCTCGAGATGTGCTGGCAGGGCGAGCCGGTGAGCGCGGCCGACGCGCATGCCTGCGGGATCGTCGACCGGATCGTCGAAGGCGACTTGCGCGCCGGTGCGGTCGAGTTCGCGCGGGAGCTGCTGACAAAAGGAGAACCGCCCCGCAAGTCGCGCGAGCTGACTGCCCGGCTCGGCGATGCGGCCAGCAATGCTCCCATCCTGGCCGCCGCCCGCGAGCAGGCCCGCCGGAAGATGCGCGGACGCAGCGCCCCGCTGCGCGCCATCGACGCGGTCGAGGCCGCCACCCGGTTGCCTTTCGACCAGGGGATCCGGGAGGAAGCGCGTATCTTCATGGAGTGCATGTTCTCCGACGAGTCCAAAGCGCAGATTCACGCCTTCTTCGGCGAGCGCGAGGTGTCGAAGATTCGCGGCCTGCCGAAGGACACGCCGACGCGCACGATCCGCCAGGCGGCTGTCGTCGGCGCCGGCACCATGGGCGGCGGCATCACCATGACCTACGCCAACGCCGGCATCCCGGTCCTGATGAAGGAAGTCTCCGCTGAGGCGCTCGAGCGCGGATTGGCCACCATCCGCAACAACTATGCGCGCTCGGTCCAAAGCGGACGCTTCTCCCAGGAGACGATGGACCGGCGGATGTCGCTGATCCGGCCCACGCTGACCTATGACGGATTCGAACAGGCCGACATCGTCGTCGAGGCCGTGTTCGAGGGGATGCAACTGAAGAAGCAGGTGTTCGCCGAGCTGGACAAAGTCGCTCGCGCCGACGCGGTGATGGCTTCCAACACCTCGACGCTCAATATCGACGAAATCGCCTCCGCCACCTCGCGGCCCGAGAGCGTGATCGGTCACCACTTCTTCAGCCCCGCCAACGTCATGCGGCTGCTCGAAATCGTCCGCGGCAAGGCGACCAGCCCGGAAGTGATCGCGACCTCGATGCATTTGTCCCGGCGCCTCGGCAAGGTCGGCGTGCTGGTGGGCAACTGCCGCGGCTTCGTCGGCAATCGCATGTTCCACCCGTATCGGAGGGAGGCGCAATTCCTGGTCGAGGAGGGGGCGACGCCCGCCGAGGTCGACGACGCGCTCTACGAGTTCGGAATGGCGATGGGACCGCTGGCGACCGGGGACCTGGCCGGCCTCGACGTCGGCTGGCGCATTCGCAAGGAGTACAAAGACCTCGAGAAGCCTGGACAGCGCCGCCCGCTGATCGAGGACCGGCTCTGCGAAGCGGGCCGCTACGGTCAAAAGACCAGGGCCGGCTGGTATCGTTATGACGAGAGCCGCAACCGGCTGCCGGATCCCGAAGTCGACCGTCTGATCGAGGAGGTTCGGCGCGAGGCCGGGATCACGCCACGCCGGATCCCGCGCGAGGAGATCGTCGACCGGGTGATCCTGGCGCTGGTCAACGAAGGCGCGCGTGTGCTGGAGGAGGGGATGGCGCTGCGGGCGTCCGATATTGACGTCATTTACATGACCGGCTACGGCTTCCCGTCACACCGCGGCGGGCCGATGTGGTACTCCGGATCACTGGGGTTGAAGCGCGTCCACCAGCGTGTGCTGGAATTCCACGAGCGGCATGGAGACCTCTGGTCGCCCGCGCCGCTGCTGGCGCGGTTGGCCGACGCCGGCCAAACCTTCGCCGATTGGGACAAGAGCCGGGCGCGCAGCGGTTGAAACAACTGCGAGCTTCGACAGGCCGGGAGGCCTGTCCCACAACGCCTGTCTTGACGCCAGGGAGCGGTCTGTCACTCCAACATGCGAGATTCAGTAGAAGGGGACTTGGGCGCCGCCTACTTGATAGTCGAGCCCTGCGAGGCGACACACCGCCATTGCCCGTTTTGGCGGATGAAGGTATCGGTAAACCGCTCAGTGGTGTCGACGCGCTTGCCCTTCTCGACGAACTTGGCCTTCCATCGTCCGTTCACAACGGCAGTGTCCCCGTAAACAAAGACCTTCATGTCATCCACCTTCGAAGTCTCGAACTTGACCTCGCCGGACTTCAACTCAGCCAGGAACTCAGCCTTGGTGCGCACCTTTCCTTCGGCGTTGGTCGAGATGAACGTATCGACGAAAATAGCACCGAGCGTGGCGGTGTCGCCTTTCAGATTCGCCGCGTCCCACTTTTCCTCGAGCGCTTTCAGCGCCGCCTCGTCGCCGCCGGCTGACCTTTGCTGCGCGATCGCGCCACCCCACACCATCAACAAACCCAAAACGTGACAAGCAGTAATTTTCATGGAACCCGCTCCATTACGGGCTCACTAAGAATACCACGTCCTGGAACACCGTGGCCGCCGCGAACGCGCGGCCCTCGGGCTTGACTGGAGGCCCGCCTTAGGTCGAGCGGGCGAATCTGAAATTCGAGTGGTTAGCGAACCTGTCGGGAGCAGGGGAGCCGTGATATGATCGGCGGAACAAAGGGGGGGAGTCATGCCGCGCTGCTTCGTCCTGCTGGTTCCGCTTTTCTGGGGCACACTCGCGGGTCAGAGTATCACCGGGACGATCGTCGGCTCGGTGCGCGATCCTTCCGGGCTCGCGGTCGCCGGCGCGCCGGTTGCCCTCACCCACGCCGCCACCGGCGCCCTGCGCCAGGGCGAGACCAATGAGCGGGGCGACTTCGTCTTCAGCAGCCTCCAACCCGGCGAATACGCCGTCTCGGTCTCGATGGCCGGTTTCAAGAAACTCGAGAGGCTTTCGGTCATGCTCTCGGCCAACGAGACGCTCTCGGTGGGCGAACTGGCGCTCGAGGTGGGCGCGGTCGCCGAGACCGTCACCGTCAGAGCCCAGGGCGCCGCCGTCCAGGTGGCCAGCTCCGAGCGCTCGGGGGTGATCACCAGCAGCCAGGTCGAGAACCTGCTGATCAAGGGCCGCAACGTCACCTCGCTGCTGGCCACGCTCCCCGGCGTCGTCGACTTGGCCGACGCCGATTCGCCCGACCGGAACTTCAACATCTACGTGCAGGGCAACCGCCGCAACACCAACGGCTTCATGCTGGATGGCATGGCGTTGAACGCGATCGGAAACAACTTCAACGTGCTGGTGGGCGTCAGCCAGGACGCGGTCGCCGAGGTCAAGATCCTGGTCACCAACTACCAGGCCGAATATGGCCGCATGTCCGGCGCGGCCGTCCAGATCGTCACCAAGTCGGGCACGCGCGATTTCCACGGACTGGGCTCGTACTTCAAACGCCACGAGCAGTTCAACGCCAACAACTTCTTCAACAACCGGCTGAGCGTGGTGAAGCCAACCTACCGCTTCAACACCTGGAACTACAACGTTGGAGGCCCCGCCACCATCCCGGGGAAATTCAACCGCAACCGCGACCGGCTCTTTTTCTTTTTCGCCCAGGAATACTGGCCGCTGCGGATCAGCCGGCCAGTGGGCCAGCTCACCGTGCCCACCGCGCTCGAGCGCGCCGGCGATTTCTCCCAGTCGCTCGATCTCAACAGCCGCCTCATCCCGGTGCGCGACCCGACCACCGGGCAGAACTTCCCCGGCAACCGCGTCCCCGCCGGTCGCATCGATCCCAACGGGCAGGCGCTGCTGAAGTTTTTCCCGGCGCCGAACTTTTTCGACCGTACGATCTCCGCCGGGCGCTACAACTACGTGTTCCAAAGCGAAAACCAGGTCCCCCAGCGCACCGAGACCCTGAAGATCGATTACCACATCAACTCGAACAATCTGCTGTTCGGAAACTACACCGCGTACTCGGACGTGCAGCAAGGCGCCATCGGCATTCCGTCCTCCGGCGGCACCAATTGGCCGCAGATGCGCAAGACCTTCGACAACCAGGGCAAAGCGTGGATCGGCCGCTACCAGCGGATTCTCTCGCCGACGCTCATCAACGAGCTGAACCTCGGCTTCATCCGCCGTCCGGCCAACGACCTGGTCGACCCGGACGAGGTGCGCCGCAACCGGCGCGAGTCGGTCGGCTTCCGTCTCGGCCAGTTCAACCCGGCCAGCAATCCGCTGGGCGTGATCCCCAACGCCACTTTCGGCGGCGTGACCAACCCGACCAACCTGCTCATCGAGGGCCGGTTCCCGCTGGTGACGACGCACGATTCTTTCAGCCTGACCGACAACCTCGCTAGGACGCTCGGATCGCACACCCTCAAGGCGGGCATCTACGTCGACCGCATCTGGCGGAACGCCGCCAATGCCGTGAATTTCAACGGCAGCTTTGATTTCGGGCGCAACGTAAACAACCCGCTGGACACCGGGTATGCTTATTCGAACGCCATCGCCGGCGTATTCAACACTTACACCGAGGCATCCAATCGCCCCTTCCTGCACTTTCGCCTCAGCAACGTCGAATGGTTCCTGCAGGACAACTGGAAAGTGAACCGCCGCCTGACGCTCGACCTGGGGATGCGGTTCGCCAGGATTCTGCCTCTGTTCGAGCGCGACGATCTTGTGTCGGGCTTCGCGCCGGAGCGCTTCGATCAGGCGCGCCAGGTGAGCCTGATCCGGCCGGCGCGGGTCGACAACCAGCGCGTCGGACTCGATCCGGTGACCAACAGGGTCTATCCGGCCGCGCTGATCGGCGCCATCGCGCCGGCGGGCGGCGATCCGGCGAACGGGCTGGTGGTCTCGAGCCGCGACCGGAACTATCCCCGCTCTCTGATCGACGACCGGGGCGTGCACTGGGCTCCGCGCTTCGGCTTCGCCTGGGATGTGACCGGCAAAGGCCTGACGGCGGTGCGGGGAGGATTCGGGATTTTTTACAATCGCCAGAACCTCGACGCGGTGCTGAACCCGTTCACCACCCAGTCGCCGCTGGTCGAGAACCCGGTCATCACCTTCGGAACGCTGGCCACGCTGCTCGCCTCCTCGGGCCTCCTGTCGCCGCAGAACATCCTCGGGATCGACCGCTCCGGCAAAGTACCGACGGTGATGAACTTCAGTCTCTCCGTGCAGCAGAACGTGGGTTTCCAGACGGTGGTGGATGTCGGCTACGCCGGCTCGGTCGGGCGGCACCTGATGTGGCAGCGGAATTTGAACGCCATTCCGTTCGGCGCCAACTTCGATCCCCGCAACGCCGACCCGACCAACCCGGCCGTGCCGCTGCCGCAGGCCTTCCTGCGGCCGCTGGTCGGGCACAACAACGTGAACTTCCGCGAGTGGGCGGCCACGTCGAACTATCATTCCCTGCAAGTGAGCGCCAACCGGCGGTTCGCGCGCGGCCTCCAGTTCGGCGCGGCCTGGACCTGGTCCAAGGCCCTCGACTTCAACGACAACGACACCGACAGCGTGAGCACGCTGGTGCCCGTGCGCGTGTGGAACTACGGGCTCGCCTCTTTCGACCGTACGCACGTCTTCAAGATCAACTGGCTCTGGGACGTGCCGAAGACCTCCACGAGCCACCCGCTCGTTCGCGGCGTGTTGAACGACTGGCAGATTTCCGGCATCGCCAGCTTCGTCAGCGGCGCTCCGCTCGGGGTTGGCTTTCAGACGACGACCGCCGTCGATATCACCGGCTCGCCCACCGATGGTCCCCGCATCGACGTGACCGGCAACCCGGTGCTGCCCAAGAGCGAGCGGACCTTCAGCCGGAACTTCCGCACCGAGGTGTTTCGACTGCCGGCGCGCGGCACCATCGGCACGGCCGCCAAGAACCTCCTGCGCGGGCCGGGAATCAATAACTGGGACATCGCTCTATTCAAGAATTTCCCCGTGCGCGAGCCGGTGCGGCTGCAATTCCGCGTCGAGTTTTACAACGCCTTCAACCACACGCAGTTCTCGGCGATCGATACCACCGCCCGCTTCGACAGCGCCACCGGCGCTCAAGGCAACGCCCGCTTCGGCGAGTTCACGACCGCCCGCAACCCGCGACAGATCCAGTTCGCCGTGCGCGGATATTTCTGATTGGACCCGCGAAGACGACAAGCTGAAGCATGTCCTGCACGGCGCATGTCGTGGCGCAGGCGTCAGCTTGCGACGCCGCGTTGTTTCCCGACGAGCGCGTGACGGTGCGGGAGCGGTACCGGAGTCAGGCCATGTTCATCTTGCGCAGTATCATCTGCCGGCGCGGGTGGTCGAGGAACCGCGCATCCGTCCCCAGACCGGCGAGCGACGGCTCGCGGAGAATCGCGAATGCCACGGTATCGCGCTCATCGGCGGCTTGCTCGAGGAAGCGGTAGGTGGCGTCGATGTCGCCCAGACCGGCATACGCCAGGGCGATCACCGAAGGCGCGACGTAGTGCTTCGCGGCCAGCTCTTCCAACTGCCTAAGCACGGGCGTGGCCAGCGCGGCCTTGCGCTGCCGCCCATAGACGTTCACCAGCATCGCCAGCAGCCAGGTGTTGGCCGGCGCGACCCGAAGCCCATGCTGGAGAACCGCCTCGGCCTCTTCGTACGCCCCGTGGCCGCTGAAAATAATGCCGGAGATCCAGCAGCCCAGCCAGTAATCGGGGAACAACTCGAGGGCCGTTCGAGCCCGGCTGGCCGCCCGCTCGCCTGGGTCAGTCAAAAACCGAAGGTAGGCCTCGACGAACCGCAGCAGCGGCGAAAGCGGATCGAGCTCGAAGGCGCGCCGCACATCGCGAACCGCTTCCTCGACCCGCCCGAGCGGCCGGAAACACGACATTCCACGGCGGTAGTGAACCAGCGGGCTGGCGGGGTTGAGCTCGATGGCCCGGTCAAAATCCCGGCGGGCCGCCGCCCAGTCGTACTCGTACAGGGACCGGATTACGCCGCGGATCGTGTACGCTTCCGCGGCCGCCGGATCGAGCTCGATGGCTCTCTCGGCGGACTCGAGCGCCTTGGGCATGACCTCGCGCGGGCGCGCATAAGAGAACTGCCCCAGGTAGTAGTAAAACTCCGCCAATCCGACATGGGGCAGAGGAAAGCCGGCGTCCAGCTCGATGGCGCGCTGGTACAGGTCTCGTGCCCGGGTGAGCCCCGCCACCGTGAATTGATTGAAGTGATAGCGTCCTTCGAGGTAGGCATGGTAGGCCTCGATGTTCACCGCCCGGCGACGCAGGATCGGCTGATCCGGACGGATCAGTTTCACTTTGAGGACTTCGACGATCGCCTGCGAGATTTCGTCCTGGATGGCGAAGATGTCGGTCATCTCGCGATCGTAGCGCTCCGACCAGAGCGGGCAGCCGTCGGCCATGCTCACCAGCTCGGCGGTGACGCGGACGCGGCTCACCGCCCGGCGCACGCCGCCTTCCAGAATGTGCGCGACGCCGAGCGCCTCGCCGATGCGGCGGATATCCTCGTTTCTGCCTTTAAACGCGAAAGCGGACGTGCGGGCCGTCACCTTGAGCCCGCCCAGCCTGGCGAGCGCGTTGATGATCTCCTCGGCCAATCCGTCGCTGAAATACTCGTTCTCCTTGTCGGCGCTCAGGTTGGCGAACGGCAGTACGGCGATCGAGGGAATCTTCCCGCTCGTCACCGCCGGTCCCATCGAAGCGGGATCTTCCAGCGCGTCCCTCACCTCGAGCATGCTCTGCAAGCGGGCGGCCGGATCCTTGCGCAGGCAGCGGGCCACGATCCGCTCGAGGGCGTCGGCCAACCCCGGGGCGAGCTCGCCGAGCGGCCGGGGCTCGAGGTGGAGGATCGCCGCCAGGGTCGCGACGCCCGTGTCGGCGGAAAAAGCGCGCCGCCCGCAGAGCATCTCGTACAAGACCAGCCCGAAGGAAAAAATGTCGGAGCGAGCGTCGATCGGCCTGCCGGCCGCCTGCTCCGGGGACATGTAGCAGGCGGTTCCAAGGATGGCCCCGGCCTCGGTCGGCGACGTTAGGGTCGCGCGGGAACCGTCCGGCGCACCGCGTTCCTCCAGCTTCGCCAGTCCGAAATCGAGCACCTTCACCACGCCCTCGCCGGTGATCATGATGTTCGCCGGTTTCAGATCGCGATGGATGATGCCGGCCGCGTGCGCCTTCACCAGCGCCGCGGCGACCTGCCGCGCATAGCCGATGCCCTTGTCCTCGACCAGCCCGCCGGGCGGGATCGTGTCCGCCAAGGTGCGGCCCGGCACGTACTCCATCACGATGAAATGAACGCCGTCCGCTTCGGCAATGTCGTGAATGGTGACGATGTTGGGATGGTTGAGCAGCGACGCCGCCCGCGCCTCGCGCAGGAACCGCTGGCGGCGCTCCGGGTCGGCGACCTTGTCGGCGGGCAGGATCTTCAAGGCCACCTCGCGGCCCAGCCGCGTGTCGCGCGCTTTGTAGACCTCGCCCATGCCGCCCGCGCCGAGCAGCTCGAGGATCTCGTAGTGCGAGAGAGTGCGGCCGACCATGACCCGATCAGGTCGATTCTATCATCGGCGGGTCGGGACGATCCGAACCGGCCCCTCCCCGGGTGTTAGCATGAAGACATGGACGCCGCCGGTGTCACCAGTTTCCTCCAGCGGGACTGGGAGCTTGTCGAGAGGATGAAGACGGAATTCTGGATCGCGCAGAAGGCGGCCTGCACTCCCTCGGCGGCCATCCGGCTTGGCGACGAGCTCCGTCGCTACGTCCGGGGCGTCAGACCGGACTGGCCGGATGCGGCGGAACGCGACGCCGACCTGGCTGTGCACACGCGCGTCTCCGAGGCCTTGCGGCATGCGGCAACCTACGGCTCCGGCCCAGCTTCTGGCAGCGGTTAGTGACGTTCTGGCGCGATGGGGCGACCGCTGGTTCCTGTTCGGGGCGCAGGCGGTCCTGCTGTGGGGCCGGCCGCGCCTGACCGCCGACGTCGATATCACGGCGCGCCTGCAACCGGAAGACGCTAGGGGGTTCTGCGCTGACATGGAGGGCGCCGGTTTCCAACTGCGCGTAGCTGATCCGGTCGCCTTCCTGGCTCGTACCAGGGTTCTGCCATTCCTCCACCTGCCGACGCAGTTGCCGCTGGACCTGGTGCTGGCCGGCCCGGGGCTGGAAGAGCAGTTTCTCGATCGTGCGGTTCGGGTTGAGATGGAAGGACTTTCGGTGCCCGTCATCGCACCCGAAGATCTGGTGGTGATGAAGATTCTCGCCGGACGACCGAAGGACATCGAAGATGTGCGGGCCGTGCTGGCTGAGCGGCTTGCCACGCTCGATACGGGGCGGATTGAGGCCACACTTACAGCCTTGGAACAAGCTCTGGCGCGGAGCGACTTGATGGCCGTGTTTCGTGCTGAGCTCGCCTGGACTATCCGCTTCCGGCGAAATGATTAACCGAGATTCATTTTCCGCGGCCGCGCCTCCCGAGTCCGTGGATGAGCCGGCGGCGGATCATGGCACGACGCCCATCCGGCCGACGATGGAGTGGCTGGGATCCAGAGGGCGAGAGCGTGCGGCCGACCATACACGTTCAGGTCGATTCCATCATCGGTGGGCCACCCGGACCCGGCGGAATGTCCCCTGTGGAACAATGAATCTATGGCCACCGGGTTCCCGAGCATCGATTTCCAGCATTTCTGGCGGCGCTTGCAGCAGATCGGCCTGAACGCTTACGAGGCCCGGGCGTATCTGGTGCTGATTGGGCATCCGCGGTTCAAGGCGCTCGAGCTGGCGTCGCGCGCCAGCGTCCCGCGGCAGAAGATTTACGAAGTTCTCGACAGCCTGGTGGAAAAAGGCTTCGCCCAGGTGGTCCAGGAGAAGACCAAGCTGTTTTCCGCCATCGAGCCCGCGCTCTCGGTTTCGCACTACCTTCAGCAGCGCCAGCGCGCCCTCGAGCAGGAGCACACCGAGCAGTCGCGCCGCGCCTCGGCGCTCGTCGAGGACCTCGACGCGGCGTACTCGCACGGCAAACGCGAGCGCGGCACGCTCGATTTCCTGCGGATCATCACTGATCCGGGGCAGACGGCGGCCACCTATCGCCGGATGCTGTCGGAAGTCAGTCAGGAATACGCCGAGTTCTCGCGCCCTCCCTACGCCGTCGATCCGCTCGAGGAACAACTGGTGAAGGACGCGCGCCAGCGCGGCGTCGCCTGCCGGCTGATACTCGAGTCGGCGCGCCTGGACGACGATCACCGCCAGCGGCTCACCGACTACGTCGCCGCCGGCGTCGAGGTGCGGCTGCTCGATTCGGTGCCGATGAAGCTGGCGGTGTTTGACACCATGCACGGCCTGATCGCGCTGCTCGATCCGGTGATCACGCGCCCCGCCTGGACGACGATCGTCTTCGAGCACCCGGGCATGGGACAAGCGATGAAGGGCCTGTTCGAGGACCACTGGCGCCGCGCCGCCGCGATGTGATTACTTGGCGCCGCCGGCCGCCCGTTGATCTTTCCGGGCGCGGATCTCCCGCACCGCGTATATCCGGCGGCCCTGGCTCTCGAAGTAGATCCGCATCAGCACCTCCCCTAGCAGACCGGTCGAGAACATCAGCAGCCCGGCCAGCAGCAGCAGCGCGCCGGCGATGAGCAGCGGGCCGTGCTCGATCACGATCTCGTGGCCGGTGATCTTGTAGACGAACAGGTAGCCGAGGATCAGGCCGCCGACGGTGGTCCCCAGCAAGCCGAACTTGCCGAAGAAATGCATCGGCCTTGTGAAGTAGGTCAGCAGGAACTTGATCGTCAACAGGTCGTAGAGGACGTTGAAAGTGCGTCCCAGCCCGTAGTGCGACCGGCCGAGCGGGCGCTCCGCGTTTCGGATCGGCACCTCGGCCACCCTCGCGCCGTAGAAGCTCGCCAGCGCCGGGATGAATCGGTGCAGCTCGCCGTAGAGATGGATGTCCTTGAGGATCTCGGCGCGATACGCCTTGAACGTTGTGCCGAAGTCGCGCAGATCGACTCCGGAAATCCGCGCCATCAGCCAGTTGGCGATCCGCGACGGAAACCGCCGAGTGACGGCGTTGTCAACACGCTCCCGGCGCCAGCCGCTGGCAATGTCGTACCCCTCCTGGATTTTCTCGAGCAGCGAAGGAATGTCTTCCGGATCGTGCTGCAAATCGCCGTCCAGCGACACCACCACCGAGCCCTGCGCCTCGTCGAAGCCCGCCGACAGCGCCGCCGTCTGCCCGAAGTTGCGCCGCAAACGGATCACCTTCAGCCGCCCGTCGGTCTCGACCAGATTCGACAGCAGATCGAAGCTGCGGTCGGTCGAGGCGTCGTCGACGAACAGAATCTCGTACGGCTTGCCGATCCGTTGCATCACCGCGGTCAGGCGGTCGTAGAGCGGCAGGATGGCCGGCTCCTCGTTGTGGATGGGAATGACGACCGAGATCATCGCAACCGTACCAGGATATCACCGCCCCGGCCCGCCCCGGATTTCCGTCATCGGCCGCACCGCCGCGGTACCATGGAATATTCTCTTGTCGCACCGATCCCGCCGCTGGTGGCTCGCCTATATCGTCGTCTTCGCCGGCGCAGTTCTGTTCTCCGCCGGCTCCTGGTACATGAATCGAAGACTGCTGGAAGTGATGCCGCCGGTGACGCTGCTGCCGGTTCGAGCCAGCCCGGCGCTCGAGCAGGATGCCGGGCGTCTCACGCTCGATCTGGCGGCGGCGCTGCGCAAACGCGGGGTTCGCGCGGTGAAACCCGGCGCCGATCCGCTGCCCCGGTTCGAGTGCGTGCTCGAGGAAGACGCCGGCCGGCGCCGGCTGCACGCCAGCCTGTACGATACGGCCGGCGGGCGCCCGGTCTGGCAGCATACCTTCACCCCGTTCACTGAAGACGACGTCTCCGGCGCGATGGCGCGCGCGTTGCGCGATCTGACGCGGCGCGATCGATAAGCCCTGCGTTACACTGAAATTTCCCATCGCATGCAACTGGAAAAAGTGTACGAGCCGCAGCGCTTCGAGTCGCGCTGGGCGGAGTGGTGGTTCCAATCGGGCGTGTTTCGCGCAACGGAAACCGGGCGCGTCTTCTCGCTGGTCATCCCGCCGCCGAACGTGACCGGTTCGCTCCACATGGGCCACATGCTCGAGCACACCGAGATCGACGTCGCCATCCGCTGGCGCCGGATGCGCGGTGAGCGCGCCTTGTGGCTTCCCGGCACCGACCATGCCGGGATCGGGACGCAGATGGTCGTCGAGCGCGAGCTCGGCCGCCAGGGCCTCCAGCGCCGCGACCTCGGCCGCGAGGGCTTCGAGCAACGCGTGTGGGAGTGGAAGCGCCAGTACGGGGACCGGATCAAGCACCAGATGATCCAGATGGGCGCGAGCTGCGACTGGAGCCGCGAGCGCTTCACGATGGACGAAGGTCTGTCGCGCGCCGTCCGCGAGGTCTTCGTGCGTTTGTACGAAAAAGGCCTCGTCTACCGCGGCGAATACCTGGTGAACTGGTGCCCACGGTGCCAGACGGCGCTGTCGGATCTCGAAGTCGAGCATGCCGACACCGAGGGAAACCTTTGGTACATTCGCTACCCGGTGGCCGGCGACGGCGGCCATGTGACAGTGGCCACCACGCGCCCCGAGACGATGCTCGGCGACACCGCCATCGCCGTGCATCCCGGCGACGAGCGCTATCGCCACCTGCACGGCCGCAGGGTCCGGCTGCCGCTCATGAACCGCGAGATCCCCGTGATCCTCGACGAAGTGGCCGACCCGGGATTCGGCACCGGGGTCGTCAAAGTCACTCCGGCGCACGATCCCAACGATTTCGAGGCCGGCAAAAGGCACGGGCTGCCCAAAGTCCGCGTGATCGACGGCGCCGGCGTGATGACGGAGGAAGCCGGCGCGTTCGCCGGCCTGGACCGCTTCGAGGCGCGCAAGAAAGTCGTCGAGGCGCTCGACGAACAGGGACTGCTCGAGAAAATCGCGCCGTACCCGCTCAGCGTCGGAACCTGCCATCGCTGCGCCACCGTGATCGAGCCGCAGTTGTCGACGCAGTGGTTCGTCCGGATGACGCCCCTGGCCGCGCCGGCCATCCGCGCCGTCGAAGACGGCCGCATCCAGTTCATCCCGGAGAACTGGACGAAAACCTATTTCGAGTGGATGCGCAACATCCGCGACTGGTGTATCTCGCGCCAGCTCTGGTGGGGCCACCGCATCCCCGCCTGGCATTGCCGCGACTGCGCCGGCATCACCGTCGCGCGCGAGACTCCCCCGCGCTGCGGCGTCTGCGGCTCGGCGGCCATCGAACAGGATCCCGACGTGCTCGATACCTGGTTCAGCTCCGGACTCTGGCCGTTCTCGACCATGGGCTGGCCCGACCAGACCGAGGACCTGCGAACGTTCTACCCGACTTCGCTGCTGATTGTGGGCTACGAGATCCTCTTCTTCTGGGTGGCGCGCATGATCATGATGGGGCTCGAGTTCATGGGCGATGTGCCGTTCCGCCAGGTGCACATTCACGGGATCGTGCGCGACGCCGAAAAAAAGAAGATGTCCAAGACGCGCGGCAACACCGTCGATCCGCTCGATATCACCGCGCGGTACGGCACCGACGCGGTGCGCATGGCGCTGATCGGCGCCGCCTCGCCCGGCGCCGACATTGTCTGGACCGAGGACCGGCTGCCGGCCGCCCGAGCCTTCGCCAACAAGATCTGGAACGCCGCCCGGCTGTTGTTCGGGAAGATGGAGCAATCCGGCGTCGACCCTTGGATGCCGGATCCGCCCGCGCCCTTCAGGCGGCCCGAGCCCGCCGGAGGGGACCTCGAGGCGCCGCTTGAAGACCGCTGGATCTTCAGCCGGCTGAACCTGTGCGCCGACACGGTCAACCGGGCCCTCCAGCACTACCGCTTCCACGAGGCCGCGCAGACGCTCTGGCATTTCTTCTGGCACGAGATCTGCGACTGGTATCTTGAGCTCAAGAAGCCGCGCTTCCACGAGAACTCCGGCCTGACGGCGGACTGGCGGAACGCGATCGCGCTGTTCGAATCCGCGCTTCGGCTGCTTCATCCGGTGATGCCGTTTCTGACCGAGGAATTGTGGCAGCGCCTCACGCCGGAGGCCGCCGGCAGGCCCGCCTCGGTGGCGCTGGCGAGCTACCCGGTCTACGATCCGGCGGCCGCCGACCACGAAGCCGAGCGCGAGATGGGGCTGCTCCAGGAGATCATCACCGCCGCCCGGACACTGAGGGCGGACATGAAGGTGGATACGAAGCAGCAGCTCACGGCGGCGTTGTACTCGCGGGGGGCGGCCGCCGGCGTCGCCGAAACGCATCGCGACGCGGTCCGGCTGCTGGCGCGCGTCACCCTCGAGGTGCGCCGCGAGCCGGCGCCCGGGCAATCCGCCTCGATGCGTTCCACCTCCGAGTTCGACCTGGTCCTCGAGATCCCGGCGGCCCAATTGGAAGCGCAGCGCCAGCGCCTCGAGAAAGAGGTCCAGCAACTCGAGAAGAACATCGCCAACTCCCGCCGCCAGCTCGGCGATGACGACTTTCTTCAGCGGGCTCCGGGCCATGTCATCGACGGGATCCGGCAAAAGCTCGGTGAATACGAGACCCAGCTCGGAAAGAACCGGACGGCGCTCGACGCGTTGTAGTGTTGAGAGTCATGTTTGACGTCTCGCATCCGGAGATCCGCGAAGCGGTTCGCCGCGCGCTCGAGGAAGACATCGGCACCGGCGACCTCACCACCGTGCTGTGCGTGCCGCCCGGCCGGAGCGCCGCCGGGCGATTCATCGCGCGCGAGCCGATGGTGGTGGCCGGCGTCGAGCTGCTTGCGCCGATCTATCACCAGCTCGGCGGCGTGGCCGACCTGGAGATTGAAAAGCCGAGCGGCGCCTCCGCCATCGCCGGCGATTCCGTCGCTCGGGTGCGCGGGCCGGCGCGGACGCTGCTGTCGGCCGAGCGCGTGGCGCTGAATTTTTTGCAGCGGCTGAGCGGCATCGCCACGCTGGGCCGCCGCTTCGTTGACGCTGCCAGAGGCACGCGCTGCCGGATTCTCGACACGCGCAAGACCACGCCCGGACTGCGGCGCCTGGAAAAGATGGCGGCCGCCGCCGGCGGCGTGGTCAACCATCGGATGGGACTTTTCGACGCCGTGCTGATCAAGAACAATCACATCGCGGCGGCCGGCGGCGTGGCTCGGGCGATCGAGCGGGCGCGGGCGGCCGAGCCGGTCGAGATCGAGGTGCGCACGCTCGACGAGCTCGAGGAGGCGCTCCGGGCCGGCGCCGCCCGGCTGCTGCTGGATAATCTCTCGCCGACCCAGGCCCGGCAGTGGATTCTCGCCGCCGGCGGGCGCGCCGTCATCGAGCTTTCCGGCGGCATTACGCTGGAGAATGTGAGAGACTATGCGGAAACCGGCGCCGATTTCCTCTCCTGCGGGGCCATCACCCATTCGGCGCCGGCCGCGGATCTGAATTTCCGCCTGGAGCTCGAGCCGGATGCCACTGGATCTTGAAGCGGTCCGTCGCCGCCTGCCCGGCCGCGACGTCGAATGGCACGCCGTGGTCGACTCGACGATGACCGTCGCCCGGGAGCAGGCGCGATCCGGATACGCCGCCGGCGCGGTGGTCGGAGCCGACCGGCAAACGGCCGGCGTGGGACGTCATGGCCACGCCTGGTACTCCGAGCCGGACGCCGGCCTGTACGTTTCCGTCCTCCTCGGCGGCGACGCCGACGCCGACTTCTGCCGTTTCCTGACGCTGGCCGCCGGCCTGGCGGTCCGCGAGGCCATCGAAGCCGTCGGCGCGGTCCGCTGTGACCTGCGCTGGCCCAACGACGTCCTCATTGGCGACCGCAAATGCGCCGGCATTCTGATCGCGTCGGGCGCCGGGCTGGTGGCCGGCATCGGAATCAACGTGAACCATGTCCGCTTCCCCGCCGAACTAGCGGCGACCGCGACCTCGCTGCGCATCGCCACCGGCCGGTCGCATTCGCGGGAGGACCTGCTGGTGGCCACCCTGGAATCACTCGACCGGCACACGACGCTGCTGGCTCGCGAGGGCGGCGCGAGCATTCTGCGCGCCTTCGAGGAGGCCTCGAGCTACGCCCGCGGCCGCCGCGTCGTGGTCGATCAGGACGACGGGGTGCTCGAGGGCGTCACCGGCGGCCTCGATTCGTCCGGGTTCCTGATTCTGCGGGATAACAGCGGCGCGAGCTCGCTGATTGTCACCGGCGGCGTGCGCCCCGCCTGAAGGAGTCCCATGCTGCTTGCGCTCGATGTCGGCAACACCAACGTGACGATCGGGGTTTTCGACGGCGACCGGCTGGCGGACCGCTGGCGCCTGCGCACGGTCCACGAGCAGACCGCCGAGGAATGGGGCGCGCTGCTGGACACGCTGTTCCGGCTGGGCGGGCTGACGTTCGACCAGGTCAGCGGGGTGATCATCGCCAGCGTGGTGCCCCCGGTCGACGAGAAGCTCGACCAGATGTGCCGCCGTTTCCTGCGGCGCGCGCCGCGGTTCGTCACCCACGAGACCGATACCGGTCTGCGCATCCTCTACGACAACCCGCGCGACGTCGGCGCCGACCGCGTCGTCAACGGCGTCGCCGCCTACCACAAATACGGCGGGCCGTGCGTGGTGGTCGATCTCGGAACGGCTATCACCTTCGACGCCATTTCGGCCGGCGCCGAGTACCTCGGCGGCATCATCTGCCCCGGCATCGGGATCTCGATCAGCGCCCTGTTTGCCCGCACGGCGCGGCTGCCGCTGGTCAATTTCCGCGAGCCGGACCGGCTGATCGGCGGCAACACCGTCGGCAGCATACAGTCCGGGCTGTACTATGGGACCGTCGGCATGATCGACGGCATCCTCGAGCGGCTGATCGCCCAGCTCGGGCCCGAGACGCGGACCGTGGCCACCGGCGGCCAGGCGGCCCTCATCGTCGGCGGCTCGAGGCACCTTCGCGAAGTCGACGAGAACCTGACGCTCGAGGGCCTGCGCCTCCTCTGGGAGCGAGGCCGGCTGACGTGATGGATGGTTCTTCCGAAGAGGGCGCGGGGGAAGAGCGCTGGGAGCTGAATTACTTCAATTATTATACGGAAATTGAGGATCATTTCCGGAAAACTCGCGGCACGGCCATGTTTCTGCTCTCGACGCTCGATTGGGCGCTGATCGAGACCTGGAAAAACGCCGGCGTGCCGCTGGCGGCCGTGATCCGCGGCGTCGAGCGGGCGTTCGAGAAATGGCGCGCCCGGAAGCGCAGGGTGCGCAAGGTGAATTCACTGGCCTATTGCGCCCAGGAGGTGCTCGAAGAAGCCGAGCGCATGGCCGGCGCGCTGCCCGCCGCGGCCGCCCGCCCCCCGGCTCCGCCCTTCTCGCTCGGCGAGCTGCGCGCGCACCTGGAGACCGTCGCGGGCCAGCTCGACGCCGGCCACAATGCGGACCTCGCCACCGCCGTCCGCGAACTGCTCGCCGCCGCCGAACATCATTACGGCGATTTGCAGTCCCTCGAGCTGCGACTCACCGCGCTCGAGGACAAGATGATCGCCCGCGCGCGCGCACGCCAGAGCGACGACGATCTGCTCGCCGCCCGCCGCGATCTCGAGCGCCAGCTCGCCCCCTATCGCGGTAAGATGACGGCCGACCAACTGGCGATGCTCGAGAGGCAGTACCTCGACCGCCGCCTGCTCGAGTCCGCCGACCTGCCGCGCCTCAGCCTGTTCTATCTCGGGATCGGCTGAACCGGCAGCGGAAGGAATGGCGTCCCCAGCGGGATTCGAACCCGCGTTACCGCCGTGAAAGGGCGATGTCCTAGGCCGGGCTAGACGATGGGGACCGAGACGGACGCCTACAGCGTCTTCAGGTAGGCGATGACATGCTCGTGCTCCTCCGGAGTGAGCATTTCCTGGTACGCCGGCATGCCATTGCCGCCTTCATTGACCTTGGTGCGAATATTCTCCTCGGAGGCTTTCTTGCCGTCGGAGAGTTTTTCCTTTTTGAACACGCCCTTCAAGCCGGGCCCCATTTTCTTCTCTTCACTGTCAGCGTTGTGGCAGACGCCGCACTGCTCGAAAATCTCCTTGCCCTTGGCCGAGTCGCCTTTGCCCTTGCCCTTCTGGGCGAGCGACAGCGACGCCAGCAGCGCCAGGCCCATCATGGCCGCCAGTATTCTTATGCCTCTCATGGCTCGCTTACAAACCTCCCGGGATCAACTTCCAGTGTACAATTTTTTCATCCCGGGTTCAGTATCGGTCGTGGCAGACGTGGCACTCA
>Ga0247727_10005318_pt1 | contig 26276 bp, 40 predicted proteins | sample WisWelCaveWW1625_FD_202498 | JGI IMG/M metagenome (GOLD analysis project Ga0247727, IMG submission 202498) | Biofilm microbial communities from Wishing Well Cave, Virginia, United States - WW16-25 | ecosystem: Environmental > Aquatic > Deep subsurface > Groundwater > Cave microbial mat | place...
AGGCACAACAACTAATCGCGATTTTGCAGCCGATAGCCGACAAGGAGCCAATAAAATGAAAGGCCGAAGGCAAGCGGCTGGGAACGGGGCAACGCTCGCGCTGTAATACATGGCAACCTGGGGGCTTCTGTCCCCGTTGAGTCCACTACCCGAAGGGAGAGACATGCAAGCGCAAGAGATCATCGAGACCGTCGAAGGCGGCGAGGCGTCCGAAGAGGACTACACCCGCGCCATACAAGCGGCGATCAACTCCGGGATGTGGGGGCTTCAGGGCTCCTACGGCCGGGCGATGATGGAAGCGATCGAGGCGGGTTATTGCGCACTCGGGTCGCTGCCATCTCGTGACTACTGGGGCAATCGCATCCCGAGCCGGGACGAAGTCGAGGCCGGGACGAAGGGCTCTGTCGAGTTCGTCGGCGAGCATTCCCCGTTCGGTGGCGTGCTCGATCCCGATCCGATCGTGTAGCACCGGGGGCTCCGGCCCCCGTCAGAGTCCACAAACCGAAGGGAGACACCATGAACTTCCCCGATCGCAGCGAAGCTTTCAAGGCGTCCGGCCGATCGCTTGTGACCGATCCCGCTGGCCTTACAGCACACCTGCAACTTCCGCCAGTCTCGCCGGGTCAACCCGTCGAGCCGAATGAGCTGCTCGACATTCCATCATTCGTTGTGCTAAAAGAGCGCACGAACGCGGGGCTCACGGTCGAGCTATGCCTTTCCCGCTCACCCATCTCGGGCGTCGTGTTCATCCGCGTAACAGACGGTGAAGCCGAACCCATCACTACCGGGATTCTCGGCGAGCAGGCGAACGACGCGTTCGAGCATCCGTATTGCTACCTGCCTCAGTAGAGGGGCAGGTCAGAGTCCAACGAAAAGAGGAGGACAATGAATGACAAACACTACCTGCTACTCGTGTTCGCGGAAGGCAGGGAGGAGTCTATTCGGCGCGAATATCTAGAACTACTCTCACCCGAGGAAACAAGCGGCGAAGCACTCGAACGATGGGTCATTTCTCACCCGTCAATGCTTACCCGGAAACGAAACCGAACAAAGGTTGCAGAGTCGCTCCGAAATTCTCCGCTATACGTGAAGCTTTGCCATCCGTCGAGTTGGTTACTAGCAGGCAAAGGAGGTGAAAAAGGATGAAAGCAACAAACACGGCCGAACAGGCCGCAATGCGGCGAGCATATGAAGAGACTCGCGCGCACTACGCTAGCGGCGCTCCTCTGGCGTCTGATGGTTGGCACTGCGTATATCTCGCGACGACCGGAAGTGACGGAATACCCCTAGGCGCACAGTGCGCTCTGGGGTGTCGAATCAGTAACGGCCTAGCCGCTCTCGCAGGCGGATGGGACAGGCTCAACGATCTCGGCAGTATCGCAGGTCTATACTATGAGCCCGTCATGGCCGAATTGTTCGGCCCGATCTTTGGAAAATGGAATAGCCCACTCTGGCATCTCAACGCAGAGATCCAACTCGCTCACGATAGGTCGTTCAATCCCGAGGAGTTTTTGAGTTCTCTCGACGAGATCGCGCGGACTTTCGGGCTTCTCACAGCGTAGGAAAAGGAGAACCGCCGGACATACGCAGACGCGCTTTCGTAGGTGGGGAGCTTCGGCTCCCCGTCAGAGTCCAACAACGAAGGGAGAGATCAATGCTTTACACCGTAAGGCTCGGCTACAAGTTGCCGGGATTCACAGATCAACGCACGTTCATTGTCGAAGCCGACCGCTCTGGCCCCGCAGAAGAAAAGGCCGTAGCGGAGTTGAAGACTCAACTCATCGTCGAGGCAATGAACGTGCAGACCTGGAGTATTGAGATATTCCGAGGAGGCGGCGAGCGCCGTGTCTAGGCTCGCCGAGGGACGACGCATCATCGCTCTACTTCGCGAAGGCAGGATCCAAGAGGCGATCAACCTGGCACTGAGGTCGTCATGACTCTCCCGCCTCGCCACTACGATCGTCGTCGCGATTACATTATCTATGTCATCTCCGAGTATGTGTTCCCCGCATTCCTACTCTGTTGGGCAGTGGGTGTCTGGGGTTACATACTCGTATTCGGATAGAAAGGAGGTAAACATGATGACGGAACCAAAAAGCACCTTCGTGGTTACATACTCGTATTCGGATATGATGACGGAACCAAAAAGCACCCTCGTAGACGTAATGAACTACCTAAAGTCCGACGAGGGAGGCATTAGGGGTACGCCGACTCCGACCAGTATGGTCAAGCTGCTTACCCCGGAGGATCGTCGAGAACTACGTCTTTCTCTTGACGCGGCGAAGGGTCTCTAACGACGAGACCCGTCAGAGTTCCACAACGAAAAGGGAGGCACCATTGATTAGGTTCATCGTCGTGGTCGTACTGATTTTGGCCATGAATGGCACCGCTACTGCGTCACCGCAGTCGCTCAAGTATGCACCACATCTCTCGCGTGTATCGTCAGCCCTTACGGGGCGCACGGGGACGAGAGTGTTTTGCAACTATCGTGCGACTGGCACGGCAGGCGAGGCGTGGAAAGGTTCCAATGCTCTCGCGCTCGCTCCCGATGTCTGTACGGCACTCAGGCAAGCACCCCGGCTCGTGGAGCCGGAGTATCCCCGCCTGAATACCGGGCAGGCCATCTTCACGTTCGCGCACGAGTCCGGACATCTCGTCCGATCAATTGACGAGAATGCAGAGTCGCAGGCCGACTGCTACGCGACCGCGCACTTTACGCGGGCGGCGCTTCTTCTGGGCTTTCGGCGCTCGGATCTTCCGGAACTTCGGAGGCAGGCTCGTCCGGCGTGCTGGCACTGAGAGCCGTGAGAGCCGGAGCACCGTAGTCCGGAAAGGATGATGTGCCCCACACACTCGGTGAATATGGTTCCTCTGCCGGGACGTTTGCCGGGGCAGGCTCGGGTGCGGATTGACTGGGAGCTGAGTCGGCCTCCTGTTCCGCACCCTCTTGACCGGTCGCGGACGCGGACTCCTCCGCCGGGACTCCGGCTACTTCGGCCTGCACAGCTTCTGCCTCGAACGGCTTGTCCTCATCGGCAGGGTCGTCTACGATTTCGATGAACTCATCCTTCTTGAGAAGCGCGAGGACATTCTTGAAGTCTTCAAGAGACTGTCGGTTTGTGATCTCCCGAAACTCGGAATACGTTAGCTCTGCCATGCTTCCTCCTTTAGTTGTGGCGACACACCCTGCTCCCCATCGTCCGCTGAAGGCGCGACGGCCTTTCTGGTTTTACCGGCTCTTGGCGTGCGAGCAAGCTTCTTTCGGGGTGTCGTCATTTCCTACGCTTATGTGCTCGACGTTTCTCGCGATTGAGGTACCGATCGGGTTTCTTCACCACAATCTCGTACGGGTCGAGCAGGGACTCGTTCTTTACGAAACCGCTTCCTCCACAGTCAACACATGACGCCTTGACACCAAGACGATCCCTCTCGGACTTGGTGAGGAGTGAGCGTGGGCCAAGCACTCGTCGTCGAACCTGCCTTTGTCCGAGCATGTTATCCAGACACGACGGACACTCGTGGTAACCGTCGCGACCAGGAAATTCTGGTTCGCGATCCCCCCTTGGGGGCCGTCCGTTGTGAGTATTACTATTTGATGGCATAGTCGGTTATTGCCCCAAAGGGGGAATCGTAACAAACCCCCCATTTCACGAGCGGGTGACTTGGCTCAGTCGTAACTCTAGCATACCCCCCCCCCCATTCGCGCACGCGCGAGGTATCGCGTGCACGCGCGCGAGTTCGCGCACGCGGAGTTCGCGCGCTGTTTCGCGCGGGAATTCACACGCGAACCTAATGAATCTAATGTAGTTACGGGTTGTAATTATGAGTTATAGACTCAAAAATACATACATACATCGCGGTACATACAAAGGTTTCAATTAGGTTCCTGCGCGCCTGCGAAACCGGTTCGCGCGCGCGAATAGGGTATGTTGGGTTTGTGTTGCGTACCCCCGATTGCGTCCCGTTGTGTCGCCCATTTGTGTCAGGCGTATGCTACGGTGCTCTCATCAACGACGAACTCAGGAGGTTCAACATGTCCGAGGCAGAAATCAGCGACCGCATCATCAGGCTCCCCGGCCACTGGGAGCTAACGCGCATCGTCCGACATCGGGACGGGGTGGCGCGGAGGTTCGTGGCAACCCGCTCGTTCGCCGAAGTAGACGAAGATGGCAAGGCGGTTCTCGAATTGACCCGTCAGTTCGAGTCGGCAGTGGACGCCAAAGACCTGATCGAGCGCCTGCACCGCAGGAACGTCGCGCTCGGTATCGAGCCGCGCCTAGTGCGCGAGGAGGCAACAGCATGAGCGAGATCGTCACCACCATCACGGGCTTCGAACTGAAGCCCGGCGAAAGCGCGAGTGGCACCTACGTGCTTTCGAAGTTCTCGGCCGACGACGGCAAGAAGTACCAGACGTTCGACGAGGAGCTGGCGGAGCGCGTCAAGGCGCGCGTCGGTCAGTCGTCGAGGGTCGTGTTCGAATCGCAACAGCGGACGAACAACGGCCGGACGTTCACGAACAACGTCATCACGGACATCATGGATCCGAACGCGGCTGCAAGCTCGAACGGATCGTCTGTTGTGGCAACACCCGCCACCCTGGAGCGCATCGCAGCGTTCGAGGCGGGCGTCCAGCTCGTCTCGGTGGTCAGCCCGGAGTCGTTCGACTTCGCCAGCGTCACCCGAGCCGCCGAGGGCATCCTCGCGTGGGCGAAGGGCGAGCTGGCTGGCTCCGACCCAGAGGACATCACTACGGACGACGACGCCAAGGAGGTGCCGAACTGATGGACATCGAAGGAGGAAGCATGAGCGAACCGATGTACGACAGCCGCGAGGCCGACATTCGGGGCTACCGAAACAACTCACCCCAGCCCGACGGGCTGCTCGGGGCGTTCGACATGCAACTCGACCGCCTCGATGCCACCATCGCGCGGCTTCAGGAGCGCATCTCGGAGATCACCGGGCCGGACTACGCCGAGGCAAGTGAGATCCGGCAGAGCGAGCCGATCACGTCGGCCCGCAAGCGCGTCCTCAAGCTGGTCGATCTCGTGGACGCACTCCAGCGCACTATCGACCGGATCGACATCTGACAATGGCGGGCTTGGACGACTTCTTCGCGGGCGCAGTGTCCGTAGCCCCGCTTGCGGGGGAGGAGGCTGTAAAAGAGGCTCCCCAACTAGGCGGTGCCTCCGTGGCCTCCGCCGCAAGCGGGGACGAAAAGACGTTCCAGGAGGTGATGCTCCCCAGTCAGATCGGGGTACGCTACTACCCGGAGCCTCACAAGTACGAGCTTCGCCAGCTCCTCCAGTCCGACAAGGATTTCTTCGAGTGGACAGAGGTGCCGTCCGTGTCGAAGATCACGAAAGTGCTGGACAAGCCGGGACTCGTCCACTGGGGAGAGAAGGTCGGTATCAACCTCGTCCAGGAGGGCTTGCGTAATGGCTGGTTTGACCTGGAGTTCGCAGAGAAGTTCGTCATGAACGAAGATCGGCACCCGCCATGGTTCGGCGGTGCGCGACTCCAGGAGATAGGGGCACAAAAGAAAGTCACGAACTACTGGATGAAGGATGTCGCCGCTGCCCGAGGTAACAGCGTCCACGCGGCGCTGGAATTCTGGGCCATGAGCGGGAACTTGCCTGACCCGGACATGTACGACGAGAACGAACGCGGCTACGTGGAGGGCCTCAACGCTTTCCTCAAAGAGTCGCACCTCCAACCGCGCATGTCCGAGGTGGTTGTTGCTTCGGTCGAGCACAAAGTGGCGGGCCGGTTTGACCTACTCGGGGACATCCTTGAGCCGGTGGAATTGGTCTATCACCTCACCGAGAAGAATGCTTACCGCAAAATCTTCCAGCCTGTAAGAGGGCTAATGGATCTCAAGACGAGCACAGGTGTCTTCACAGAGTACCACCTCCAGGTGGCAGGCTATGTCGGCTGCCTGGTCGAGTCCGGGTACGAGGCAGACTCGGAGAATCTGCCCACGGGCTTCGTCCTGCGAGTAACGAAGGACGGACGCTACGAGCTGGTCGAAGTGCAGGCGAACTGGCTGCACTTCTGGTTCCTGCGCGGCCTGTTCGACAGCATCCACGAGATCGAGCTGGCAGCCCGAGCGGCTGCCAAGAAAGGGGCAAAGACATGAAGTTCAGCAAAAATCTCAAACTGTGCGTGCTCAAGAAGATCGGAGAACTCGCATGAAACGCATCATCCTGATCGCTATCCTGGCGGTCGCATTCGCTCTAGGTATATTCGCGGCGACCAGCATAGCGAAAGGCCCGCCTCCGGGCAACCCCGGATCACCGGGAGACAACTGCTCGCATGGCAATAGCAACAAGCCCTGCAAGGACGACCCGCAGCCCGACAAGGGCAAGGACTGCGAGGATCACGGAGTTGCTCGCGGAAACGAGGATCATTGCGATCAAGGCCCGGGATCTCCGCCAACGCCAACCACCCCTACCTCCCCACCGGAAACAACCCCTTCGACCCCCGAGGAGCCTACTATTACCCTCGCACCGGAGAGTCCTACCTCTTTACCGGGGCAGGAGGAGCCGGGCGCATCGGCGGAGGAGGAGCCTTCGACTGAGGTGGTCAACGTGAAGCCAGGCAAGAAGCCGGGCACTGTGATCATTGTCACGTCCGACGGCGAAGAGTCAGTCGGCGTACAAGGGAGTGGCTAATGAGCAAGGTCAGATTCACTCGTGACATGAAGAGGAGGATCTTGGTTCGGATGCGGACAAGGATCCGCAGAGGATGGGTGCAGGGCGCGTACTATGGGATGACCGAGAGCGGCAAGCCGGGTGTGTGCCTTCTCGGCGCAATGCGCCAGTCGCTCCTTGAGCTATACCCGGAAATCGCCACTCAGCATGGATTCCGGTATGACGAGCTTTCTAAGAGGATAAGCCTAGACCGGGCTGTCAGAAGGCGCGGCTACAAAGAGGTGTATACGTTCAACGACGACCCGAAAACCAGAAAGGCGGACGTGCTTCGCCTGCTGGACAAGAAGATCGGAGAACTCGCATGAAACACGGAGTATTACTCGCAAAGGAGGTCGTGCTCGACCCCAGCTTCGAAGGAGTTGAGTACACCCGCATAGGGCCGACTTCGGTAACCGGCGGAAGGATGGTCATCGTGGCTGAGGGCGACACGGCGAAAAAAATGCTGGGAACGATCGAGAACTTCGAGGCGCTGCTTTCTCCGCAGTCATACACGGAAGACCTACCGATGTTGCTTGACGAGGTGTACCAGGGGGAGGGTCTGTCATGAAAGTCGGAGAAGTCGAGATTGGCACAGAGTACGGCGCACTCGCCAGCCCCCGCGTGAAGGGCTACTATGCCTCGCGCACCCGCCCGCGCCAGGTCAAGGCGGTCGAGATCGTGAAGCAAGAGAAGGTGCGGTACACCGGAGCCTGGACTCCTCAAAAGAAGGTTCAGATCCGGCGCGTCAAGGTCGAACTGCTCGATACCCCGCTCGACAACGGCTCCTCCTGGGAACCCATCGAGAGCCGAGCACAAGGATCGGTCGTCGTGATCGAGGCCCGACAGCTCATCGCCCCCTGGGCCGACCTTGTCAAGGACGTGAAGAAGGGCATCGAGGTCGCTGCCGCACGAGACGCGCTGGAGGCTAGGCTAGAGGCCCGCATCAAGGAGCTGGGCTTCAAGGGGGGCGATGTCTGGGTGCAAGTGCGCATACAGGGCGAAAAGCTGATCTCCGATATAGAGTTCTCTGGCAAGGACTTGGATCGCATCCTGGAGCTGGCAGAGGCTGGCAAGGAGGCACTCAGATGATCTGGGGATTCGTTGGGGGGCGTGGCTTCGACGCACACGGCTTGATTGCCCTGCTCAAGTCCGTCCCCTCAACGGATACCGTGGCTGTCGGCGAGGGTATCGGTTCCGAGAAGTTCGTGCGCGAGCAAGGCCCCGAGCTGGGACTGAGCGTGCAGGTGGCTCCTCTTCGAAGGGACTTGTTCGATTTTCCCCGCCCCGACGCAATCGAAGTCGGCACGCCCCCCGTGGCGGACACGCGATTCACAATGCTCCTACGGCTCGACCAGATAATGCTCTGGGGTGAGGCTCGGAGAGCGGAGAGACTCGGGGAGAAGGCGAAAGGCGCACTCGAAGCGCAGGTCACTGACGTGGTGGCCGCGTGTGTCGGGGGCAAGTTGGTACTCATGGGCGGAGGACGAAGCAAAACAGCCGCAGACATCGTTACCCGCTGTGAGCACATTTCAACCTACGACAATGCGCGCGTCAAGATCGAGCTGACTTCGCGCTGGGAGGTAATCGAACTATGATCAACGATCGTCCCATGCCTCTACGTTGTGCCGTGTGCGACCGCACCGGCCCGCTAGCGCTGTTCGTCCGTGAGGGCGAGATCATCAACTGGGTCATGGTCGCAGGCAAGACCTACGTGGTCTGCCGCGACCATATCTCCTCGGTGGTCTTGGACGAGTCGAGCGGGCAGCCGCGTTTCAGTTCTGCTCCGACGCCCTATGAGTTGGAAAAGCGTATTGCCTCGCTAGAGCGTCGCTGTGACTTCTACGACAACAATGGAGACTGGAACCGATGACCGAAACCGTAACCATCTACCGTGACGGTATCCTCGCGCCCATTGAGTATGAGAATGTCGAGTATTGCTTTTGGACGGCCAACGATACCGTGCTAACCCTCGTTATCTACAACCACGCTGATTCGGTTGAGCTGCCCGAACATTATTACGTGGGCTGGCTTCGCGAACACTTTGTCTGGTACAAAGTCGAGCGAGATCCGGACAGATGACCGCGCCAACGGATCTCTGGACTGAAGATGGCGACGAACTATGGCTCCGTGCCGACCTAGCTGAGAATGCTGGGAAGGCCCGCTACATCGCACTCATCGGACGTGGTCTTCCAGCGGGTTTCGGCGATGGTGGCTGCACCCGCCTGATCGACATCTGTTGCACTGTAACCTACTGCCGTCCGTGTACCCACGAGGAAGGTGGGGGCGACGGCATGTGGAAGCGCTGCCTATCAGACACTCCTGGGGCTGTGAAGTACTGGGGGCTCACCGTCGTATGAAGATCAACGTCATCGAAGACAAGATCAAGGATGTCTGGCGCTCTCTCACAAAAGAGGAGCTGGAGGAGCACGTCCAAGGCGGCGAGGATTGGCGTCCGAACCGTGCGTCCGTCCGCTCTTACAGACGCAGCCTGCGCCGCAAGGGGCCAGGCTATACAAGAATGATGCGGAAGGGCCGGGGGGAATGACCGGGCGCAAGCTCTACGAGGTGGTTACGAACGAACTGGCCCGCAACATGGCAGGTGGGTGCAACTACCAAGAGGTGATGGACAAGTACGCTGTCGCCGCCACACAGACCGGTATCCAGGTGCAACACATCGTCTTCGGCCCGGATGGAGTCGTAGGAGAATCGCCTATCGCCCCCCCGGCCTTCGACTTCCTGCCCGGCTACGAGCAAGCCGCATGGAGTGCGGCAGCCCGGCGACTCACGATGGGTAGCCGATGAGAAGCTACCGCCTCGGCCTCACGAACGGTGGCTCAGCCATCGTCTCCACGGTCACCGGGAACATCACCGACATCAAGCGGGAGATGGGCTACAAGACCTGGATCAAGACCGACGACAAACGACACGTCCGGACGAGCCAGGTTGTGAGCGTGAAGCGGATCGGCTCATGAAGCGGAGCGGTGCTCACCTCTTCTGCGAGAGACATCGCTCGCACTTCTGTCCTTGCACAGACCAGGTCGCTTACCGCGACCAGGCGAAAGCCATGAAGGAGTGGGACGCCTGGCTCGAAAAAGACACCCTTGCGCGAAAGGAGAAACGACATGAAGGTCGGTAAGTTCGAGAGGCCTGAAGGCTTAGAGGAGCACCACCGCCGCAAGGGCGACCGCAAAAAGAAGGATCTGCGCGGGTGCGATGTGTTGTATCTCACCACAGAAGACCACAAGTGGGCGGAGGAGCATCCCGAAGAAGCGCGTCAACTTGGCTGGAGTGTCTCGCGCTCAGAAGATCCGGCAGACATCCCCATCGTCATTCCCGGCAGGCTCCACAAGGAGTCTCCACTCAGGGGCCGCAAGCGCGAAAAGAAGCGCAATCGCCGAAGCGTGCAGCTCGTTGTTCCCGCCGACGTGCGGGAGGATGGAGCCGGTCTGTTCGATGATCTGATCGGCCAGTGCAAGGAGCGCCTGGAGGCGCAGGGCCTCGCCACGGGCGGGATTTCGTCTGACTACAATGCTCTCATGAAGGTGATGTACGAATGGCTGACCTGAGAAGCCATGACTAACTCGCGCCGCAAAGGGAAGCGTGGGGAATACATCGTCCGCGACAGATTGATCCGCTGGGGCTTCTCGTGTCGCCGGGGCATCTTGGCAGCGGGAGAGCCGGACAACGTCCACAACCTGCCCGGCAACCGCCACGTCGAGACGAAGAACAACGAGCACCTGTCGATTTGGGCTATGCTTCGACAAGCGGAACGAGATGCCACCGCGAGAGGAGAGAGTCCCATCGTTTTCTTCAAGAAGAACGACACGAAGCTCTACGCTGCGCTCGACGCGGATGACCTACTGGAGCTGTTGAGGCTCCAGGCCACCTTCGAGGAGTTCAAGGAGATCAATGGTGTTCGACCTGAATAGCGGCTACGTGCCTGTTCAGCGAATCCGCGATTTCATTGCGGCCCAGCTCAATATCACGGATGGGTACTTCGCCCCCAACCACCCTGAGCTGGTGTGCTTTACGCGCATGTGGAACACGAGCGACCGGCCCTGGCAAACTCTGAACGGTACGGGAGAAGCTAAGAACCAGGAGTGGATGGAGTTCGACATCGCCGACAAGATGCTCTGTCTGCTTGGATTGCAAGGGCACTGGAGGGAGGAGCTAGAGGACATCTACCTCGCGGTGGATCTCTCGGGAGTTTCTCGCTCTCGCATGATGCCAAAGGGTGTGAAGCGTTGTGAGGCCAACGGATGTGCTAACACGTTCGTGGATCTCCACAGAGGGCATCCCCGGCATTACTGCTCGAAGACGTGCCGAATGACCCAGCGTGGCCGCCGAAGAAAAGGTCGGCGCTCGCTGGATTCCAAGAGGTATGACACCTGTCCGCACGGACACGACCGCTCTCCTGAAAACGCAGCCTGGGGAAAAGGGGTAAAAGGAAAGCTTGTGCTTCGTTGCCGCGTGTGCATCAAAGAGAAGCAACGCGCCTACCGTGCACGCTTGAAGGTTGCAGCGTGAGCCTCAGGCCGCGCTGGATCTCAGGGCGACTGTTGTTCTGGGGGCCGTTTGTAATCGCGTTCTCGCGGGGACGCATGGGCTGTCGCCGGACGCGCCTCGGTTCCTGGTTCAAGATCGTCATCAACCGATGCGAGTGGTGCTTCGAGCGACCGAAGAACTGCCACTGCTTCGACGGACTGGAGGACACTCTGTGATCTACAACGACTTCCTGGAGCTGCTCAATGGGGTAAAGCCGAAGCGCGGCGGGGGACACATGGCCCTCTGCCCTGGCCACCCCGACTCCGAGCCGTCATTATCGCTCGACCCCGGTGACAATTCGATCCTGATCAAGTGTCAAGCAGGCTGTACCACGCCGCATGTCATGCGCTCTCTGAACCTGGGCCTAGGCGACCTGTTCTACGAGTCGCGCGGCGGCGGGGCCGACTACTCCGAGAATGAGATCGAAGCCGTGTATGAATACACAGACCACGCGGGCAGACCCGTAATCGACGTGGTCAGGTTCGTCGGCAAGAAATTCGCCCAGCGCATCCATGGCTTAGAGGAGTGGGGCCTCAAGGAGTACCGGGGCCAGAAACCCCTGTTCCACCTGCCAGAGGTGCTCGATGGGATTCTCCAGGGACGCCGGGTTTGGATTGTGGAGGGCGAGAAGGACGTGCTCGCCATGCAGCGCGAAGGCGCTGTTGCCACCTGCTCCATCGGCGGGGCGGGGAAGTGGAATGCTCAGTACGCGAAGACCCTACGTGGGGCCAAGCACGTCCGCATCATCGCAGACAAGGACGAACCGGGCTTCGCCCACGCCGATCTGGTCGGGGCCTCCTTAGACGAGGCGGCTATCCCGTACGACATCGTGCAGGCGAAACAGGGAAAAGATGCGACCGACCACTTCAAGAACGGCTATGGACTGGACGACTTTCTCCCCTTGCCGAAGTCCTACCACGGTGTCGCACTTCGCTCAGGCGATATGTTCGAGCCGGGCGAGATCGAGTGGATTCCCGGATGGGAGAGCTTCTTCCCCTTCGCCGGGCTGGCTCACGTCGGCGGGATGCCGGGGGTGAACAAGTCCACGCTCTCCGCGCTCCTCGCCTCCACGGTGACGAACCTTGGACACGGGGTTCTGATGATCGGGAGCGAGGACTCGACCGAGCACGTTGTGTTACCGCGCCTCGCAGCCTCGGGGGCAAAGTTCGACAAGGTCTTCTTCCCGACCAAGTACATTACCCTACCGCGAGACATCGACGGGGTGCAGGAAAACGTCGAGGAGAACAAAATCCGTCTGATCATCATCGACCCGGTGGATGCGCACATGGATGCGACCGTGGACTCAAACAACAACAAGTCTGTACGCTCGGCGCTCGCACCGTTGGCGTTCATGGCGGACGTGTGCAACTGTGCCGTGGTTATGATCGGCCACCCAAACAAGGACAGGTTCAACAAGGATCCCCTGCTCCGCGTGGGGGGGAGCATCGGGATCCCTGGCATCAGCCGAAGCGCGATGATCATGGGGTACCACCCTTTCAAAGCCCCAGACGAGGGTTATCGCGCGCTTGCCGTCTACAAGGGGAACTGGGCAAGGTGCCCGCAAGCAAAACTTTTTCGAGTGGAACACGCCACAACTACACTGGGAGGGTACAGCATCCGACTGACCGACGCAGGAAGGCAGAACATCAAACCGTGGCAACTTTTGCCCACCGGACAGACCGAACAAGAAGGAGAAGAAAGCTGATGCGATTCGCATGGTGTGTAGAGGGAGATGATCCCGACTTCGCAGAGGGCGACCGCCATAGCATCGACGGGTACTTCTACCCGATGGACGATGCCCTGACAACTACGAGCGAGGTGCAGAAGGCAACGCTGTGGAGTGGAGGACGCGCGGTCGGCATCTACTACGGCCACAACTGGCATCCAACATTCACCCCAGGCCAGATTGCGGCCTTCATCAGGGGCGAGTACAAGCGTGTGACCAAGAACGGTACGGTGCTCAAGCAGCTCCGCGTCATGTACAACGAGGAGGAGCATGACCCAACGAAGATCCTTGCTGTTCTCTCTCAGGTTCGCTCCGCCCTTCCGGGGGTTGGCCTTTCCTGGTCGCCGGAAGGGATGCAAGGTGGGTGGATGTCTCCCGAGTTCGTGGCGGAGATCACCCGGCTCAGAGTGCGCGTCGTCCCCCAAAACTTCTGGGGAGCCGATGGTTCGATCCAGGGAGACTGGGCTGCGGATGCTGTGCTTCGCGACCTACTCAAGCGCGGCTTCAAGTCGGAGCAGGTGTCACTGTTCTGGGACGGGAAGACTATCGACAAGTACCGCAACGCCGAAGGCTTCGTCTTCACAATGGGGAGGCTCCCTTGGCTAGGTTGATCGAACGCATTGAGGAGTATGACTCCTGGACTTCGGAGGAGGAGAAGTTCACGCTCCGCGAGCGCCTTGCCAATGGATTCGTGTACCCCGGCCCCGCAGCCAAACCTCGCAGCGAGCGCCTCGTGTCTTCGGTGAAGATAAGGCTGACGGATGGAGAGTGGGTGGAGCTATGAACGCTCAAGCTCTCGTAGACCAATATGGCGGCATCGACAAGGCCGCGCCCCACTCGGGCATGAGCTACCGGCTGTTCCGAGAGATGTGCCAGCGGGCAGACATCAAGTTCAACCGGCTGGGTAATGGTCGCCGCACCGACCGTCCTGCCCCGGAGAGCAGCGAGGCCGCGCTGACTCAGGAGAACGCCGAACTACGGAAGGCTCTCCAGCAGGCCCGCGAGGCTCAGACTCGCGACTATCGTATGGTGCAGCTCTTGGAGGAAACGATCTCTGCCAAAGACGTGCGATACGAACCTGCCGATCTGGGCGATGTGACTGGCTGGAGGCCGCACGAGTTTGTGCTCCTCTGGTCGGATCTCCACGCTGCCGAGCAGGTGTTCTCGGATCAGGTTCACGGCCTCAACGAGTACAACTGGAAGATCATGCTCGCGCGACACGACAAGCTGCGTAAGAGCCTCCTGTCCTTCAAGGCCAACCGCCCCTACCCGATTCCTCGGCTCCGTATTCTGGGGCTGGGTGACATGGTCAGCGGCGACATCCACGACGAACTGCGGGTGACCAACGAGAAAATCCTCATGGAGACAGCGCTTCAGCTCGGGTTGGACATGGCCGAGTGGGTCGAGTCATTCGTTCCGTACTTCGAGAAGATCACACTCGACGGCATCGTGGGCAACCACGGCCGCACGACGCAGAAGCCCCAGGCGAAGAACCAGCACTCGAACTTCGACTGGATGGTCTACCACATAATGAAGCTGCGGCTGGCCGGGAACCTCTCGGTCACGGTGAACGTGCCCCGGTCACCCTTCGAGGTGGTCAACGTCATGGGGCGGCAGCTCTACATGTTCCACGGGGACGGTATCCGCAGCACGATGCCGGGAGTTCCGTGGGGTGGCGTCATCCGCCGCACGAACGAGATCACAAAGATGATGGAGCCTGCCTTCGGGCGGATCGACCACTTCGTGCTCGGACACTTCCACGAGCCGAACATCGTCTTCAACAAGCGCGTCATCGTGAACGGCTCCGTCAAGGGGCCGGACGAGTACAGCCTCAAGTACTTCGGGGGCGGGGCTGACGCGGGCCAGTTGTTGTTAGTATTCAACGAGAAGTACGGCATGACCGAGTCCGCGTACCTAGACCTTCAAGGAAGGGTGATCGCATGAGGTTCCGGAAGAGGCCGGTCGAGATCGAAGCCGTCCAATGGACGGGACACAACTGCACCGAGGTGTACGACATACTCAACGTAGGCGGTTCCGCATGGAGAGGACAGTTCGGTTCTCTTGTTATTCCGACTCTCGAAGGAGAGGTGCGCGCAGATCCTGGTGACTGGATTATTCGTGGCAGCAAAGGTGAGTTCTACCCCTGCAAACCCGCCATCTTCGAGGAAACTTACGAGGAGGTAATCGCATGACCTATACCAACTTTCAAACCACTCTGTATGTCACCGAGGTACTAACGAGCCTACGATCCACCTACCTCAGGCTCAACGATGGCACCACGATCAAGGTGGCGGATTCCATACTCCAACAGCTCAAACATCTTGCACCAGCGAAAGAGAGGATGCCATGACCGAAGTGAGTACCACTCTGCGCACCGCTTACCTAGGTGGCCCGATGAGGGGCTACGAGGAATACAACTCCCCGATCTTCCGTCGTGTTGCCGACTGGCTCCGCTCGAAGAAGTGGAATATCTACTCCCCGGCCGAACGGGATGAATGCGACCCCGTCGCAGCCGAGGACATCCGACAGCGTCAGTTGACCGGAAACTGGGACGAGGTGTTCGACCTCGCCTATTACATGGAGTACGACCTGGCTGCGGTGTCTAAAATGGACGCCATGATCTGCATCCCCGGTTGGGAGCAGAGCCAGGGCGCGCGCCTGGAAGCGATAGTGGCAACCGAACTGGGCAAGCCAGTGTTCGAGGTGGTCAACAAAGACGGTGCAGCGTTGGCGTATGAGGAGTTGCAGATGGGAGCAACAAAATACTGGAAACTCGCCTCCGTCAACCCTAACTACGTCAGGGCGGTCTTCGCTGCCGAGAGCCTCGGGGGGTACGACGACTTTGGCCCGCTCAAAGACGAACACGAGTTGTCGGAAGACTGTTGGTGCGAACCGAACTTCGTGACGGTCGATCCTAAATCAGAGCGCATCGCAGCCATGTCCACGAGCGTCGAACGCAAGTCCATCCCGATCACCACGGGAGTATTTGACTACTTCCCTGCCGCGCTGGTCGAGGTGGCAAAGGTGTCTAGGGCCGGGAACGAGAAGCACAACCCCGGCCAGCCCTTGCACCACGCGCGAGGCAAGAGCACCGATCACGCCGACTCCCTGCTTCGCCACCTGATCGACCGTGGCAAGATCGACGGTGACACGGGCTGTCGCCACTCGGCGGAGGTAGCATGGAGGGCGCTTGCACTTCTCCAGGAGGAGATGGAAGAGGAGGGACTGGCCTCGCTGCCGCGTGGGGCGCGGGCATGACTTCAATGGTGATTGTTGAAGTGGAGTGGCTCGACGCCGGAGGTTGGTCTGGTTGGCATAGCTCCGAGGATGTCGATGTACATGTCCAAAACACTGAGGATCGCATGATTCATTCTGTCGGTTATTTCGTCGGAGAAACGGATACAGAACTGACGCTCGCTTGTTCACAAACCGTACCGCGCAACGAGCGCAACGCCGCTCCGAGGAGCTGGGGTGATGTCTTGACGATCCCTAAGTCCGAGATCCGCTGGCGAGCCGAGAGGAGGCCACGACGAGAACGACAGACAAAGGTAACGTCAGCGCCGCTCCGAACGAGCTTCTGATCTTTCGTCCTCACGATGTTCGTACCATGGTTGATCGGCTGGGTCTGGATCATCGTCTGGTTCGTCAGCCAATTCTGAGGGATTCTCTCCTTTCACCTCTCAGAACGACAAAGGCCCCCGGCAATGGGGGCCTTTCTTTTACCTAACCTTCGGGCCGTATCCTTGGGTTCGGTAAGAACAACCCAAGGTTCCTTTTGTTCAGACTGGCGGAAGCGCGTTGCGCTTCTTGTAGACGAAGTACGCGGCAACGAGCGCCGTCAGGACGCCAGCCGCCTCTGTCTCTCCGAACTGGCCATCCGCGAACGCTTCGGCTGCGAGTGCGACTGCACCCGAGAGAGCGATCACGAACTTGCTGTACGGTGCGATCTTGGCGAACATGGTTCACCTCCCTTCGCTGATCTGTTGGGCCTTGCGGACGACGTAGAGAACGGGGTAGTGCCCGCCCTTATGCTTCGGCCAGCAGTCCCAGTGGCCGTGACCACCGAGGAACGTCTCGCTGATGTCCCAGTGGGTCGTGATGCCGGGCTTCGTGCCATCGCTGTACTGGAGTGGGATGCCGAGACGCTGGTTCAGCCACGCGCACCATTCGGCGACCTTGCCGAGTTGCTTCCGGCGCGGGCCACGAGGATCCCACGCCTTGATGCGCTCGGCGTTGGTCTTGAGGAAGGGGACATCGGAGACCTGCTCGAAACCAACAGACTGCGGATTGGCCCCTTTGACGTGATCGTACTCGTGTTCTGGCTCATAACTCCACCCGCTATTCCCTTCGATATCTACGATGCCGTGGATCTCCAGGCCGTTCGCATCCATGAACGCGGCAACCCCCTTGATGTCTCCGACGCCGGGAGAGTCGTGACTGACCGTCTCGTGCAGCACGATCAACGTCTTCTTGTGAGTGGTCGGTTCCTCGCCCTTGAAGTACGGGCGGAGATCAACGTTCACTTTTGGTCGTCTCATTTCACCTTCCTAACGTGGTAGCCACCATTGCGGAAACGCGAGAGGGGCTGGTACTGGACGACTGTTCCTGTGTACGGAGCAGCGATTACTCTACCGTTACCCACATACATGACCACATGCCCCCCGTTGTCCTTGTAGATCGGATCGCCAGGCTTCAGCTCTTTCCAGCTTACCCTCGGGAGCACCTTCATCTGGCTATATGTGTCGCGCGGGATGTCGATGCCGTTCTGCTTGTAGGCCCACTGGATCAGATCGGAGCAGTCGAAGTCCTCCGTCGAGGGGCCGGAGCCAAAGACGTACGGCTTCCCGAGCTGGCTCTGCGCCGCTCTCACGATCCCATTGCCCGGAACTATGGGCTGCACGCTTCCTCCCGCAGAGACGAGGCCCGTACTCTGAGCGCGCTTGTTGGAAATCTGCGAAAGGAGCTGGAGGAACTCGGGATCGTCATCGAAGGCAATTTCCAAAAAGTCCATCGGATTGCGCTGCTTCCCGAGCAACGGCCCGAGACGAAGCATCCTTCCCTTCGAGGCAGGTTTTCCCTGGAGATCGAGCACCTTGTAGCTGTACTTCATGTTCCCCGTGGGGGAGCCGCTGACCCAGGTGCTCAGACCTGAGATGGGCTTAGCCTTGTACGGATCGCCGGAGGCAAGGCCGTCGAGGATGTCCTGGTAGCGACCGTTTCCGAGCGTATCCGCAAGCGCCTGGATCCCGTCATCGAACGACCGGTACGCCTTTACCCCGACCGAGTTGATCGAGGCGACGGCACCGGGAGTCTTACGGGTTGTGTTGAGCCAGTTGAACTTGGCGTCGTTGTTCGTGTGGCCCCCCTCCCACCGCTGCCAGGTCGTGAAGAACCGGCGGTTCGCGGGAGTGTCCGGCACGCCGAGTGCGCGCTCAAGGGCGCTGATCCAGTCAGCCGCCATGCTGCTCCTGTTCGTTGCGGGCGCGGGTGGCGGCAGCCTTGAGCTTCGTAACCTCTCCCCACAGTTCTTGTTCAAGCGCATTCATGTAGGCATCTATGTTCTTCGCGTCATTGATGTCGTCCGTCGTCCATACGGCCAGATCGGGGCGATAGTGCTTGGCGATACCCGTGAGAAGGATGGACTTTTCGCGGGGCGTCAGGTCGCGGCCAAGATCCTTGGCAGCGAATCTACCACGCGCTAGTAGATCCTTGTACGCCTCGTGGGCGTTATAACCAGTGACGACGTTGTTACCGTCGTACTCCCCTCCGGCCATCTTCCAGGCAGCCTCGATCTCCGTCCACTCGTCCTTGCGCTCCTGGAGTCTGAACTTCGGGCGCTCGATAGCGAAGCCGAGAAAGCGATCAAGCTGCTTGAGTCTACCACCTCCGCGCCGCACACGATCCACCGTACTCCAGCCGGGGACGAAGGTGTTATAGTATTTCTCGAAACTCTTGCCGCCGCCGAACACAGACGTGCCCAACTCACGGTAAACCGGCCCGAGCAACTCCCCGAAAGGCTGGAGGTTGAATTCTCCCTGCTCGAAGAGGCGGATCTGAGCAAGGCCGCGCTCGACGTTCTCCGCGAACGGATCCCACGGCGAGAGCCAGCCGTAATCCGTACCTTCCACACGAGCCTGCTCAGAGATGCTCTGCGGCATTCCTTCGATGCTTGGCTTCTGCTGTGCCCCCATGCGCCCTATGGAGGCTAGGACTGCTGCCTTGATTGGGTACTCGCGCACGAACATCATCGGCCACTTCGAGGAACCCCTAGTGAAGGAGTAGATGAACATATACCGCGTTAGCACTTCACGCTCCCAGGGGGTGAGGGAGTCGAAGTCGATCAGGTCGTCCCGCACGTACTGGGCGATGTTCTCGCGTACGTTGATAAGAGCCGGGTCGTCCGAGTCGAGCAGTGTGCGCCATGCCTTCTGATCCTTGAAGCCGTACTCTTTGGCGTACGAGATCCAGGAGCTTACGCGCCACGGTTCGTCAGCCATATTGCCGAGCCACCCGGCGAACCGCCGGGACTGCTTCGTGGACTCGCGCTCCACGCGCTTGATGACGCTACTACCCATGAAGTTCTCGGGCAAACCGGCGGCAGCGGGGATCGTCCCACCCTGCACCTGGATGTCGTGGAACAACTCTCGGTTTTCCAGGAAGGTGCGGCGCGTGTCGCCAGCCAATTCTTTCCACGCCTTAGGCCGTGTCAGGGAGAGAAGGATCGCGTTCTGGACGGTGTTGCGAGCTACATAACGCGTACCTCCATACGGGAGATAGAGAACGGTCTGTCGCACGAGAACGTTGAGCGTGCCTATGATCGAGCTGAGAGCGTCTTGCCCCGAACGCCGGTCAGAGAGTATCGTCTCCGCGATCCTGCGCGGGATAAGACGTACGTTGGCGAGATCCTGCTGCCACTCATAAGGGAAAACGTTGCCGGGTTTGATCCACTCATTGTCCCACTCGGCCAGAACGTCGGCAGCGCCCTTCTCGTCTGGGCGTCCCAAGGCGTGCTTGACTTTCGGAGGAACCTTCGTAAAGGATCCTGTAGGGTCGCGCACAAAATTGAAGTCGGGGCCAGGGACGGGATTACGTGATGTGGCTTGAAGCAGATCGTCTGCGCTCTCGACACGTTTCACCAGACTGGACTTTATAGCGTCCGCCTGTGCCTTGCTCAGGCCAGTCTCTATGTCAGCCGCTGCGAAGTCTCCTCGTGCTGCCGCCTCATTGTCCCAGATCGAAAGTTCGCCATTTTCCTTGGCGAACTGAAAAGCCTCGTCACGGTCGGTAAACCGCCGCGACACATCCAGGTACGCAGTGCCCTCTTTCACATACCCGCCGACAAAACGATCCTCACTGAGCAGGTCGTAGTGAGAATTACGGTAGCCCTCGACGTGCGCAGGCTTCAACCCTTCGAGAGGGATCTGTACTTCGTAGGAGCCAACCATGTATCCGTCCTGTATTTCCACTGGATCCAAGTTCTTGTCGAGCGTGAAACCGCTTTTTTCTTTCATGGCTTGCGCAGCGCTCGTCGCTTGAGGCGACACGCGATACTCGCTGATCTCGTCGGCCATGTCAAAGATCATCTGCCGTTGGGAGATTTTCTCGTCTATGTTGTACCGCATCCGCACAAGGTCTGTGAGGCGTCTGATGTCGTAGTCTAGTCCACCCGACTCCCTGAGCCTCATCTTGTTTTGTTTACGGGTGTAAGCGCGCCCGAGCAGGGGCTTACCGATCACGTTGCCCGGCGGCATCCCCGCCCTTCCAAACGAAGCAGGGGTTATTTCCTCTATTGGGCGATGTGGAAAGTAGCCGCGCGCCTCCGTGCTCATGCCTTTCGGAAGCAGACCTTTCTCTTGCCAGCGCACAGCGATACGGTTGCGGCGGCTAGCCAATTGTTCAGGAGTCATGCCGAGTTGCTTGGCAGCCATGCCATCTGCCATCTCGCTTACCCTGGTAGCAGAGTCCAGGGCTCGTTCGAGTTTCTTTCCGTCGAGCCACTTAGAAGCGAGCGCTTGGTCGAGTAGGCTGATCTGCGCCTCAATCTGAGGCGTGCGGGGAAGAGAACGTAGCTCGTGCGCCGTGATCTCCACCGCCGTACGGATCGCCATGTCTGCTGGAGCTTCCAGGGCCGCGACGAGAGCCTCCGTCTTGGCGGAGTCGATCTTTGAATGCGTCTTGATCCCGCGTCCGATGATGGTCTCGTGTGTAGAAATCCAGAGTTCAAAGCGCTGATACCTCTTCCTTGAACCACGCTCGAACATGCGCCCAGCGCGATTCCCAGGCCCCAACGCGGCAGCGGGGTTCCGTTTACCGAGCCAGATCGAAGTGAAGTCGTAGCCCTTCTGGAAGGCTCGGCCGATGGGTGTTTTGCTCGGAGGCCGTGCGAGCGTGCCTGCGGGCACGTACTTGCCGACAAGGGTGCGGGGGGGGATCCCGCCCGAGAAGCCCTGAGCCTTCATGTAGCCGGGGCGCTTGGACTCTTTCATGGCGAAACGGAGGGCCTTGGACTTCGGAATGTCGCGCCCGATCCTGACGAACGCGACCGCCTCCTCGGGCGACCACACCCAGCCCTTCTTGCCCATCGTGTTCATGCCGATCTTCTTGTAGAAGGCAGCAGCCTCTTCCGTCTTCGCGATCAGACGGATACCCATGTTCTTTTCCGAGGCGTTATGTGCGAGCCCGCGCATCATGTCTGTGCCGCCACCTTTGCCAGGAGAGGCCAGCTCGCGGATCACCATCGTGTCGCCTTGTATTTCGTAGGCGGAGACAGCACGGAGGTCACCCTGCGGCGAGCGAATCGCTACGACAGACATATCCTTCTCTCGGGCCAGCGCATCCGTTCCGATGCGCGCGGCATCTCCGCCCCAGGAAGCAACAGTAGCAGCATCTGAATCGGCGATATTCGTCACCATAATAGGGTCGCGCTTAGCGCGCGAGGCGATTCTCCCAACAGAAACTGCCCGACCGCCAACCTGGGCGACGGGCAGTACGGTTAGGACGAAGAATCCTGGATTTTCATTGATGTTCTGCAACGTCCGAAGAGGATGGGTCGGATCGAGAAATTCCTTGCCCTGGGCTGCTATGCCCCTGCCCCATTCCTCCATGAGATCGACCGTGCGGCGCGTTTTGTCAGGATCCTCGAAAGTAAGACTACCCCACAAATCTCGACCGAAAGCCTCTCCTAGGTCGGTACCCATGTGATAGATACCACCGGGAATCTGCGCTAGATTCTTTGCGCCGCGACCGAAGAAACCACCAACCTCGCCCGCCGCCCGTTCAAAGAGCCCAGGAGGCCCGAAGCCTGCTGCTTCGAGCTGGGCCTTCAAAAGCTCGCGCTTGGCATCTTCGCCTTCCAGTCGCCACTTCTCATAAAGGTAGGAGAGGGACACCTGGCGCTTGTGCTCTGCCTCTTGTTCTTTGAGCTGTTTGAAACGTTTGGCTTGCGCGGTGCGACCGCCCTTTGTCCTAGCGATAGGTACCTTGCGTCCGCTCTCCAGATCGACGTAGCCGCCGCCTGGATCCTCTCGCCAGTCTGACTTCTTCGTAGGCTTCGAGGGCTTGACCGGCCTCAAGTTCTCTGGTATGAGGCGTGGATCCATGACTCCCACGAGGGGAGACACCAGCATCCCGTACTCGTTTCTCAGAGCAGGCTTGATCTTGACCTTCTTCTTCTTTTTCTTCGCAGCTTGCTCACGCTCTACAATTCCGATGTTGCCCTCAGGCATGTCTACTCACTTCTCCGGTGCTGGAAGCGATCCGCCTGCCGCCGCCCCACCCTTCTTAGGCTTCGGACGCCAGCTCCGGATAGCAAGGTCGATAGCCGTGCGCAGCTTCTTCTTCGCAGTCGGGGTGGTGGCGAGGTACTGGTACTTCTTCCAGAGCTGCTGACGCAGGGTGTTGTACCCACTGATGTTCTTCGGGGGCTGGTCGGTCGCCTGGATCGACTCCATGTAGCGATTCACGTCAGATTCGATCTTCGACTGCGCCTTGCCCACGTTGGCCACCTGTGTACGGTTGTAGGCAGGCGTGCCCGGCGTCGTACTGGACGTAGACGGCTTGCCTATCTTCACGATATCGCCCTGCGCGTTCGTCTTGTAGCCGGGTAGGAGATTCCCCTCCGTGTCGTAGCCCTGTTGGGCTAGCTGGTAGCGCCGCTCACGATCCTGGGCCAGCTTGAGGTACTTCTCCGACCGCGCGTCGTCGCCCTGTGCAGCCGCAAGAGCAGCCTGCTTGAGGTACCAATCGCGTTCGGATTCGAGTTTGTCGAGAGCGAACTTCTGCTTCCGGAGACTATCTTCTCGTGACTGCTGCCCAAACTGCTGTCGTGCGCCGGGAAGTCCCTGGAGCACGCCGAGCACCTGATCCGAGAAGGACTTGTCCGCTTCAGCGGCCCCGGAGAGGAGATCCTTCATCATTTGCGCCTGTTCGAGCGAGGCCGTCTTCGGGAGCTGCGAGGCAGCCGCGCCGTACGCTCCGCCAGCAGCCCGCATCAGATCGCCCTCCATCCCGCCGAGTCCTGCCAGGATTGCACCAGCATCACTACTTGCGATGGACTGGGGAGAACCGATGGTGGAGAGCACGTCGTTCATGCCCTGCGCTTCGGCAGCCGAGTCAGCGTTGAGGATCTTGCCCTGGATACCTCCGAGCGACTGCACGCCCGAGGCCCCCTCGCGGTACGGCCCCATGATCGCTCCCGGCACTTGCTGGAGATAGGGCATGAGCGCGGCCGAGAAGCCGGTGAGGTTCTGCATTCTCCGGCCCCACATCTCGGCGGTGCGCCTCCGCTCTGCGTCGATGGCGGAGAGCTGGGGCTGGAACATGGAGTAGATCGACTGTTCTACCGGGTTGAAGGACTTGGCGGCGGTCGCGTGACGGCGGTACCATTGCGCCGGGTTGATGCCGTGCTTGCGGAGCGCCCGCTCGAACGCTGCCTTGCTACCCGCTCCAGATCCCCACGACTGGCCGTAGAAGCGGAACGTCGGATTCATCTGGAGATAGTCGGAATACATAGGATCCCTGGCCATCACAGACCACTCCTGCCACCCGTGAACGGAATTCTAACCTGCCTCCCACGGCCCGGGTTCCAGATGTTACGCCCGACCCGCCGCGTTCCGGATCTGGTGGGTGTAGGTCGGCCATAGTCCGGAACGCCCCCAGCGCCGCCACCACCATCTCCATCGAAGTACGAGCCACCCCAATCCGACGCGGCCTGCATGGCCATCTGCATCTGCATCTCCGCGAGCTGGCGCTGCCTCTCGCGCTCCGCGTTTTGGTATTGACTCACCGAGCCAGTGATTGCACCGAGCATTTCGTTGAGCATGTCGTAGCCTGACTGCTTGTACTGCATCGCCTGGTCGCTTAGGTCGGAACCGGTCTGGCCAGAGCGCAGCATCCCGCGCGCGGCGAGCGCAGCGGGAATCAGACGCACAGCCCTCTGGTTGCCCTGCCCGAGGCGAGCACGAGCAGACAATCCCTCTTCTTCGGCCTTGCGCGCAAGACCAAGGGTCTTCGCGTCCATCGCCTGTTTGAGGTACCCCTGCGCGTCCTTGCCCAGCTCGGCCAGTTCGGGCGGGCCACCATAGCTGATGATGTACTTCCGGATCGCGTTGATCATGTCACCCTTCTCTGCGGACGACTGAGCACCGAAATCGGCACGCGCCTGGTTCATGTAGTCGGCTAGGATCCCCGCGATGGGATTGCCCTGCTGTTGCGGAGCCGCGTCTTGTCGCCCCCCGAAGTTCAGAACTGACTGCTGACCACCTCCTGCGAGCAGGTTCCTGAACAGCCCGCCATAGTAGGGCATCTTGGAGTTGGGGTTGGCCCGGCCGTATTGCGCTACACCGTTGATGTAGCGAGGCTTCTTTCCCCATCCAGGGGGCTTCCATGCCATGTTCGTCTCCTTACTGATCTGCGATCTTGATGAGGGTGATCGACGGAAGGTCGAGGGTCATGGCCGCTGCCACATCGTTCTTAGCCATCACCTCGATGGTGTTGTTATCACTGTTCACGAGCGTGCGTACGTGACAACGGGAGAAAGTAACGGTACTGTTGATGCTATGTAAGGACTCGCCGTCAATGGGTGTATCGCCATTGATTGACAGCCCCGCTCGTCCGCCGGGCGATGCTCCGCAGGACACCTGAATAGCCCAAAGGATCAGGTACTTTCCATCCGCAATCCCGCTAGCGATCACATCTGTGTGTACGCCAATATCTGATTGAGAACAGTGCTCCCAACCGGCCGTGACAGCGTTCCAAGACCCGACAGTGCCATTGATCTGAAGCAGCTTCTTGCCCCGGATCGCGCCGATACCGGGCACCGACTTGTAGTTCACATTTCGCAGGCCCCCCAGGATCGCGTCTCGCACGCGATCACGAAACTCCTCCGGAAATATGAGGCCGTGGGAGAGCGCGAGGTCAAGGAGTTTCCCGTCCTTGACCGTGTACTCGGGCATTACTCTACCACCTTTGCAACTTTGTCCACACGAATTGCGTGCATCCATCGTTTCTCAAAGCGAGCGCCAGCAGTCCCGACATTGTATTTCACGTCCGCCTGGTTGTTGTTGTTGCCCGTACCGAGCGGCTCGACGCCGCCGGGAGAAAGGGTGTGGGAATCAATCGTCCAGACAGCGGCGTTCATGGTTGAGCCGCCCCTCGTGGTAAAGGACTCGTTGAGGGCATGGTTGCCAGGCACTCCCCGACCATCCGCATAGTCGTTGTTGATGAAAATGACCGTAGAGTGGGAAAAGGAGTCGAGTGCTGCAAAGCCCCACAGGAACAGCCAAGTGCCATCCGAGAGACCGGTCAGCGTGGGGCCAATGAAGGTCACACAGTCTCCCCAGTCCACAGTAATATTACAGACATCGGGATCAATGAGAGGAGGAGCTGATTTCCAGCGAGCACCCCTCAAGCCCTGAATGTCCTGGGAGTAGAAGTCAGACGAGACGCGCAAGGCGTAATCCTTGAGCCACGCCTTGAAGTCGTTTGGCACGAACAGCGGATGAGCGAACGCTACCTGTTTGGCGAGTATGTCTTTGTCTTCTGCCATCAGTTTCCTGGTGTGTCCGGGCCAGTACGCACAGCGACCAGCCAGCGATTCGAGAAGTTCGGAGTCCCGGTGCCCGCTTGTCGTCGGTACATACCCCGGATCGAGCTGTTGCCTCGGCCTGTGGAATCTACTACCGCAGGCCCTTGTGCGCCAAAAGCCCGTGAGAACACTGCGCTTGACTTGGTACTAGCGAAGACCTGAGCAGAGGCCACCTGGGAGTCAGACAATCCAGCCCAACTCGGCTGAACAGCCATCTGTGCGACGGTGTCCA
>Ga0247727_10005319_pt1 | contig 26275 bp, 20 predicted proteins | sample WisWelCaveWW1625_FD_202498 | JGI IMG/M metagenome (GOLD analysis project Ga0247727, IMG submission 202498) | Biofilm microbial communities from Wishing Well Cave, Virginia, United States - WW16-25 | ecosystem: Environmental > Aquatic > Deep subsurface > Groundwater > Cave microbial mat | place...
ATTGGACGCCGGCGCAAATCGAGATTTTGGAAATCGGCGCGCTCTTGCACGACATCGGCAAGATCGGCGTCTCCGACGCGATTCTCCGCAAGCCCGACCGCTTGACCGACGACGAATACACCGAAATGAAAAAGCATCCGATCGTTGGCGCGAATATGTTGGAAGGCGTCGGACTCTTGCGCCCGATTCTTGCGTACGTGCTGTATCATCAAGAACGCTTTGACGGCAGTGGTTATCCGTTTGGGTTAAAGGGCAAAGAAATTCCGATCGAGGGGCGGCTCCTGCCGGTCGTGGACACCTTCGACGCGATCACGTCGGATCGTCCGTACCGCAAGGGGCGCGAGCCAGCAGAAGCCATCGCGGAGATCATCAAGTATCGCGGGACGCAATTCGACCCCGAAGTTGTGGACGCGTTTCTACGCGCGTACAAACGGATTGATTTGGAAACGCTGTACAAACGCGCCCTGCCCGCGCCGGTAGACACCCCGCGCGAAAAGCAGTATAATCCCGGTTAACGCATGTCCAGAATTATTATCGTGGACGACGATCCCGCGCAACGCGCGCGGTGGAAACATACGCTCGAATCGAGCGGGCACACGATTATTACCGCGCCCGATGCGATTCAAGGGCTGATCAATATTACCCGCGATCCGCCCGATCTGATCCTCTCCGATATTTTGATGCCGCGGATGGACGGATTTACTTTTATCCGCGAAGTCAAAAGCCGCCCCGATCTCCGCACGATTCCCTTTTTGTTTGTTACCTCCACGCTCGTCTCCGAAGAAGACCGGCAGTTCGCGCAGATGCTCGGCGCGGAAGCGATCATCGCGCGCGCGAATGAAAACGCCGAGATTCAAGATATCATCAATGCCGCGCTCAAGCGGCATCAACGCAAAGCGCCGCCCGACCCCGCGCCGACGACGGCGGATGCGAACGAAACGATTATTCACACGATGGACGCGCCCGCGCCGCGCCGCGCGTCGTTTGCCGCGCCGATAGAGACGGTAGAAACACCCGCGCCGCGCGAGGCAGATGCCACGGCTCAGGCACGCGTCCACGAATTGGAGCGCATCAACGCCGAGCTCGCGGCGCGCGTCGACGCGGAGAGCGCACTCGCCGGCGAACGCGACCGCGTGCTCGAAAAATTTTTGACGCAGACCGAAAAACTTCAAGCGCGCCTCCACGCGCAGTCTCTCTTTGTCGCCGCGCTAAATGAAATCGCGCAAGCGCTCAATCAAAATCTCGATCCCGAACCGATCCTCGAGCGCATCGTCGAACACGCGGCCGCGCTCACGCACGCCGATTGGTCCGCGATCTTTCTCTTTAACGCCGAAACCGCCGCGTTCAACGGCGCGTATGCTGCCGGCATTGACCGCGGCGGCATTCGCCAAATCATTTTGAACGCGAACGGCGCGGTTGAATCTCTGCTCCACGAAAAAAGCGCGCGCGCGCTCTGCCCGACCTTGCCCTATCTATCCGAAACGATTTTTCCGGTGGCATTGAACGCGCAAGCCGTGATTGTTGCGCCGATCATCGCGCACCAAGAAGTTTTTGGCTTGTTAGTGTGCGCGGCGACAACGGCAGATCGCGAATTTAGCGCGGACGAATTGCAAATCACCGCGCAGTTCGCGGAACAAGCCGGCGTCGCGCTCGGCAACGCGCGCTTGTTGTATAAAACCCGCCGCGCGCCGGCGGCGGACGACGCGGCGCCGAACCTCGCGCGCTATCGCGCGCAAATTGCCGCGCTGAGCGAGATCGCGCGCCCGGTCGCGGACACGCTGTCGCCGCGCCAAGTCTTGCAACAAATTGCGCGCTCGGCAAAACAATTGGCGCGCGTCGAAACCGTAAATCTTTTCCTTTTCAATTCCGACACGCGCACCTTCAACGGGGTCGCGTCGTCTTCCCTGCCGCTCGAATCCATTCAAAAAATGCATTACGCCGCCGATAATAACGGCGCGATGCTGAACGTGATGCAAAATCACGCGCCGCTCGCGTGGCGCGGCTCGGATGACGCGGCGGAAGAAATTCCGATGCTCGACGCCGCGTTCCGCGCGCGCGCCGCGCTCGTTGTGCCGCTCGTCGCGCGCGGCGAAACGCTCGGCGTGATGCTGTGCGTGGATTCGACGAGCCAGCGCGTTTTTTCGGATGAGGATATTGAACTCTTGACGACGCTGGCAAATCAAGCCGCGTTGTGGCTCGAAGCCGCGCATTGGTACTATGAAGCGAACCGCGCCCAACAACTCGCGTCGCCGCGCCGCGCGCAAATGCTCGATCAGATCAAAGAGACGACGCTCGGTTTGAGCGAGCCGCTCGTCGCCGCGCTCGATCAAATTCGTCTGACGCTCGAACAATCGCCCTCCGCCGAAACGCGTTTGCGTCTCGAAGGCATTGACGCGAATACGCGGCGCGTCGTCGAGCTGGTGGATCACTTGCGCCGCTTGACGCAAACGCCGTTGTATTTGGATGATTAGTTGCAGACCTCGAAGGTCTTGATTCAAATGACTGATCGCATTTCCGCGCCGCCGCTCGAAGAAGAAACCAATAGCCAACCGTGGGACGATCTTGCCGCGGTGCTCAAGCACGCGCACGACGCGCAAGCGGATCGCGATTCCGCGCGCGCGTACACGTTCTATGTCCGCGCGACCGAGCTCGATTCGAATAACGCGAATGCGTGGGCAGGCAAAGCCGCGACGACGACGGAGATTGACGAAGAAATCATCGGCTGGGCATACACGCTCGCGCTGTCGCCGGATAATATTCAGGCGCAAATCCGGTTTGAACAATCGGTTGGCGATCGGCTCGAAGCCAACGCGCGCGGCGACGCGCCGTCGTTGTATCGCCTCGCGCGCGATCTCGGCGAAGCCGGGCAAAAAGAGTCCGCGCACAAATTTATTACCCGCGCCACAGAATTGGATGACACACAGGAAGACTATTGGGTGTGGCGCGCCGGCTTGGCAAGCGATTTGAAAGAGGCGATCTCATCACTCAATCAAGCGCTCGCGTTGAACCCGGAAAACGCGCGGGCGCAAGCCGGCTTGCAATGGGCGCTCGCGCAACAAGCGAAACGCGCGCCGCCGCCGACCGCGTCCGACGCGGAACAAGCCGCGCAATTTCTCGCCGAAGGGCGCGCGCTCTGGAACAAAAACGACAAGGAACTCGCGTACGAAATGTTCAAGCGCGCGACCGAACTCGATCAACGCAACGGGGAGGCATGGTTTTGGCGCGGGTCGTGCGTTGAAGAAACGGACGTTGACGAGGCGTTGACCTGCATGGAGCAAGCGCTCGCCATCAATCTCGACGATGAAGCGGCGAAAGAAAAACGCGCGTGGTTGCGGGTACGAAAATTGCGCGAGCGCGTGCCGGTCAAGTCCGCGCCGGTCGCCGCGCCGCACGCGCGCGCACCTGCGCCCGCTGGCGACAAACGCGCGCGCGCGCTGTTGCTTGTCGTCGCGGTTTTGGTTTTGATTCTCGTCGTGATTTTCGTGCTACGCCCGGCGTAAGGTTATCCACATTGGAAATTCTCAATCCCTCGATCAATCAATACCTTCAAGAGACGCTCGCGCCGAGCGACCCAATTTTGCGCGAGATGGAAGCGTACGGCAATGCGCGGCGATTTCCGATCATCGGCTCGCAAGTCGGGCGCGTGCTCTTTTTGCTCGCGCGCTCGATCCAAGCCAAGCGCGTGCTTGAACTTGGATCCGGCTATGGCTTTTCCGGAATGTGGTTCGCGCACGCAGTTGGCGCGGAGGGTCTTGTCGTGATGACCGAAGGCGACGCCGAAAATTCGAAACTCGCGCGGCAATATTTCGAACGCGCAGGGCTGACGGCGCGCGCGAAATTTCTGGTCGGCAACGCGTTCGATCTCGCCGCCGACGAGCGCGGACCGTTCGATATTATTTTTTGCGACGTGGACAAACAGGATTACCCGCGCGTGCTGGAGTTTGTGCGGCCGCGTTTGCGCGTCGGCGGCTGGTTCATCTGCGACAATATGCTTTGGAGCGGGCGCGTCTTGGACAAAAAGCCGGAGGCCGGCACGCGCGGCGTTCTCGAACTCACGCGGCAATTGCAGTCCGCGCCTGATTTCTTTTCAACGATTCTCCCCGTACGCGACGGCGTCGCGATCGCGTTGAAAATTGCGTGAGCGCGCGCGGCGTGATGATGAACCGGTGGACGCGTACTTTGCGTGTTTTGACTTGGCTCGCCGCGTTTCTCGTTCCTCTCTTTGCCGTTCTCCCCGCTTTGCAAAATCCAATCGAAGAGTTTTCTTATGACGCCGCGGTGTTCCACGTTTATCGCGGTATTGTGTTTTCCGCCGCGCGCGCGGACAGCGCGCTCTATCCGCGTTGGGCGACTGAGATCAACGCGGGGCTTGGCGGTCCGCTTTTTTCTTTTTACGCGCCGCTCCCGTATTTTCTGCTGGATGCGCTAAATGTTCTCGGCGTACCACATCCGCTGGCGTGGCGATGGCTGGTCGCGGCGTTTTTGGTCGCGGCATCGTTGGGAATGTTCGGGCTGGCAAAACATCTCACGCGGCGCGCGGACGCCGCGTTGTTTTCCGCCGCGATTTTTTCTTACAACTCGTTTCTCTTGCGCGATTTGTTCGAGCGCGGCTCGCCGCAAGGGTTTGCGGTTGCGTTATTTCCGGCGGCAGTCTGGTTGCTGGCGCGCGCGAGCGATCAGCCGTCCGGCGCGCGCATCGCGCTCGCCGCGCTCGCGTGGGCGGCGATTATTCTTTTGCATAGCGCGGCGGCACTTGTACTTTCGCCCGTGCTGGGTATATTTTTTATTTTTCTTTTTTTGCGTCAGCGCGCGCGCGGAATCATCGCGCCCTTCCTCGCGCTGGCGCTCGGGCTCTCGCTCTCCGCGTTTTATTTCGTCCCCTATTTCGCGGAACTGCCCTTTGTTCAATTCGACAATCTCTATCGCGCCGAGTACACGCAACCCGCCGCGAATCCGATCCCGCTCGAGCAATTGCTTTCTCTGCCGCGCGGCTATGACGCGGGGCTGGGCAATAATTCGATGGGTGAGCGCGGTGGATTATTTCACGCGTTTTTTCTCGGCGCGGGCGCGCTGATCGCATTTCATTTTTGGCGCGCGAAAAAATTTGCGCAATTCGCGTTGAGCGCGGGCGCCGCCGGCGTTGGCGCGTTGATTTTTTGGTTGCAAACGGACGCGGCGACAATAATCTGGCGCGAGTTTTCTGCCCTCACCGTTTTTCAATTTCGCTGGAAACTTTTGAGCGCGGCGGCTTTGCTGAGCGCGATGCTTGCCGCGTTTCTCGCGTGTCGTTGGCGCAAAGAATTGACGTGGGGCATCGGCTTGATTTATATCGCATTGCAATTGCCGGCGCTCTATCCGCAATTGCAACATCAATACGCGCGCTTTGCCGCGCCGCTCGCGGCGAAGCAAGCGCAAACGATTGCATTGCAAAACGGCGTCGCCGGGCTCGACGCGTACGGCGAATTCTTACCGCGTTGGCGGCAGATGCCGTTTTCGCCGGCAGAAGCCGCGCGCGCGGCGGCGATGCCGATCGCGAATCTGCCGGACGGCGCGCGCGCGCAAAAATGGACGCGCCGCGCGCAAGAATGGCAAGGCGAGATCGAAACGCCGGTCGAATTTCACGCGCAATTTCATTTGCTCTATTTTCCGGGTTGGGTCGGCTACGTGGATGACGCGCGCGCGCCGGTCGAGCCGGCAGAAAATTCCGGCTATCTGCAAATGCTGGTGCCGCGCGGCGCGCCTCGAATCATTTTGCGATATGAAGGGACGCCGGCGCAAAGCATCGGCGCGTGGATCAGCGCGTTGGGATTGATCGCGCTGGGGTTGATCGCGCGGAGATGGCGCGCGGATATTCCCGCGGGTAGTCGCGCGGATATTCGCTCGGGTAGTCACCCAGCCGCGCTGGGTGAACGAAAGTTGGACAGCGCGGCTGTCCAATTACCCTTGTCCATTCGTTGGAGTTTGCTCGCGCTGTGGATCAGCGCGGCGATTTTTAAATCGGCGTACGTGGATCCGCAGACGTTGTGGTTGCGCGCCGCGTCAACCTGCGAAGTAATTTCGGGCGCGAGCGCGCAGACGGCGGTTTGGTTCGGCGAGCAGATCAAAATGTGCGGGTACGCGCTGGCGCGCCGGGATTATCGCGCCGGCGATTGGATTGAGATAACGATCTATTGGCAGACGGCGCGCATCATCGCGGAACCGGCGGATTCGTTCTTGCATTTATTAGGAAACGAATTCAATCCGGCAATCGGCGCGCCCGTATGGGGACAGCAAGACAAGCAAGCGCCGGGCGAGATTCCGCTGACGCGGTGGTCGCCGGAAAAATTGTATCGGGACGCGTACCGTTTTCAAATCGCGCCGAACGCGCCGCCGGGCGAATATCAGATCGAGATCGGCTGGCACGCGGCAGAAGGGCGACTGACACCGCGCCTCGCGCGCACCGGCGGCGAACTCGCGGCATCGCATTTGGATTCGATCGTTTTGTCCGGCATTCGCGTGCGGCATTAATTTGCGCGCCTTACCCTCACTCGGACAAGGGCAAAACCAAATTAGGACGCGGAGACACGCGGAAAAATCAGATCAAGAATTCATACGATCCGTTCTTTCCGCGTAAATCCGCGTCCAAAAGTCTTTGCTTTTCGCTTCGCGCAAACATCTCTTTTGAAAAAGAGGTCTTGCAATTGCGCGCGAGATTGTGTAAAATAGCCGCGTTGCCAATTGGATTTCAACGGAAGAGATCGCGCTCAGGGAGGAGCCATGAAAAGCAAACTCGGACCTTATATCATCAGCACCGGCGGTTTTGACTGCGTCGGTTATTTTGCGCGAGCCAAGCCGTGCGTCGCGGTTTCGATGGAGCACAGCGTCGAGACGTGGAAAGAGATCAAACAACTCTCTCCGAACACGTTTGTGATCGGCAGGCATTTCATTGACGACGGCGCGCAACATTTCGATGACGATCCCGAAGGCAAAGCCGAATGGTTTTTCAGCTTGATGTTTCCGTACGTCGAAAAAATGCGCGGGCTGTACGACGCGTGGATGGGTTACAATGAATCCGTCATCAAAACCGTCGAACAAGCCAAAGCGCTCTCGCGCTGGCACGTGCGCTGGGGCGACCTCTGCAAAAAGAATGGCATTGTTTCCGCCGCGTACTCTTTCGCGACCGGCAACCCCGAACTCGACCTCTGGCCCTATCTCGAAGAAGGGCTATCCCATTGCGATCTCCTCTCGCTTCACGAATATAGCGCGCCGACGATGGATAATGTACAGTCGTGGCTGTGCTTGCGCTATCGCCGCGCGATGGAAGCGTTATCGCCGGCGGTGCGCCGTCCCGTTGTCATTACCGAAACCGGCATTGACGGCGGCGTGTACGTCACGGACAAGCCGATGGATGGCTGGAGCAAATTCACGGACGAAGCCGGCTATCTCAAAACGCTCCAATGGTACGACAATGAAATGCAAAAGGATGATTACATTCTGGGCGCGGCAATTTTTGCCGCGAACGGCTGGGGCAATAACGGCTCGTTCGGCATGTCCGAACTTCGCAGTATTCGCGATTACATTGGCTCCACCGGCGAGCCGCCCAAAGTAAATATTAAAATGCCGGTGATGGGCGGAGCGAAACCTCAACCCGCCGCTCCCGCGCAACCGGTGACGCCCGCGCAACCCGCAAAACCCGCGACGCCTCCTCCGCCCGCGCAACCGGCAACCCCTCCGCCGGCGCAACCCTCTGCCGACGGTAATTCGTACACGGTGCAAGGCGGCGACACATTATTCGGCATCGCGCGCAAGTTTGGTGTGAGCGTTGACGCGCTCGTCGCCGCGAATAATATTGCGGATCGCCGCGTAATCAAGCCGGGGCAAGTGTTAAGAATACCGAAAAAATAATAGTTTCAAACCGCAAAGACGCAAAGGGCGCGAAGAAAATACTATGCCACAGACTTACACCATCCAACGAGGCGACACGCTCTCAAAAATCGCCAAGCAATTTGGCGTCAGCGTGGACGCGATAGCCAAAGCAAATAATATTGCGAATCCGAGTCTCATCAAGCCTGGTCAGGTCTTGACGATTCCGGACGCGAGCGCGCCGGCAGTGCCGCCGCCCGCGCCGCCACAAACGCCCGCGCAAACCGCGCCGCCGCCCGCGCCGGCAGTCATGCAAAAACCGGAAATAAAAGGTCCGCCGTTTCCGCGAATGGTATTGCGCGATCCGTGCGCGCAAGATCCAAATAATTTGCTTCGCAACGGGAGTATGGGACCGGATCATCACGATCACGCGTACGGAACGGTCGTGGATAGCTGGGAACCCTTCGTCGTCAGCGGCGGCGCGCCGAACTTTCGGTGGGTAGACAACGAGCAAATTGATCCGGGCGGATCGCAACAAATCTATTCGTACGACACGTTCGACGCCGGCGTAATGCAAACGGTGAGCGGATTGAAACCGGGATCGTTCTATCACGTGCGCTGGGGTTACAGTCTCGCCGCGAAATCGTACGACGGACCCAATGTGCGTGTGAATGATATTGGCAGAAAACTCGGCGTGGATCCGCACGGCGGGACGGACCCCAAGTCGCCGAATGTCGCGTGGGGCGCGGATTTGTTCGACGGGCGCGCCGCGCTGAATCGCCCAGAAATGCAAATGATTTTTTCCGCGCTGAGTAACAAGGCGACGATTTTTTTGCGCGCGATGGCGACGGTGAATGACGGCGGCGAAAATCGCGTTTGGATAGACGCGCTCTGCATGGAAGAACGCGCGGAAATTCCGGCGATTAGCATCGCGCCGCCGCCTGCGCCAACGCCCGCGCAATCTACGCCGCCTCCCGCGCCGGCGACACCGAGCGCGCCGCCGGCATCATCGGGCGAAACGAACTACACCGTGCAAAGCGGCGATACAATCTTTGGCATCGCGCGCAAATTCGGAGTCACGGCGCAAGCGATCAGCGCGGCAAATAATATTACGAACCCGAGTTTGATCAAGCCGGGACAGGTGCTCAAGATACCGAAATAGTAAATGCACCTAACAAAATGTCATTTCGAGACGCGCAGCGGCGAGAAATCTCGTTGTTCCATGTGTCAACGAGATTCCTCGCGGAGTTTATCCTGACGAAGGAAGGACTCGGAGTGACAGTGAAACTCTTATTGAACGTCCTTTCCCCCAATGAAACGTGGGGATTGCTTTGCAAAGACCGATCGCAATGACTGTGGGCTGGATGATCAGGAGGACTCTATGTTCGGTTCAAGCATTCTCGATGTGGCGGTCGCGCTGTTTTTTATTTATTTTTTGCTCAGCACGATCGCGTCGTACGTGAATGAGCAAGTCGTCGCGTTTTTGGGCTGGCGGTCGAAGGATTTGCAACGAGGGTTGCATCATCTGATCAATAACCAGGATCTCGTCGAAAAGATCATGACTCATCCGATCATCAAGGGCATTTCGCCGGGCAAAAACGGACCCTCGTATATGCCGGCGGAAATGTTCGCGCTCGCGCTCTTGCAAACGCTGGGTCCCTCGGCGCTCGAAAATCCAACCGTGCAACAAGTCGGTCTCGCGATCATCCGCGCCAAAGTCGCCAAGATGCCGGAGACTTCGTCGCGCGACGCCTTGCTCAGTTTCATTGATTCGGCGCAAGGCGATCCGCAAAAATTGAAAACGCAGTTGGAGAGTTGGTTCAATGCCGCGATGGATCGCGTCACCGGCATTTACAAACGCCGCGTTCAATTGTTCACGTTCATCATCGCGCTGATCATCACCGCCGTGCTCGGCGTGGATACAATTTCGATTGGCAATGTGCTTTATAAAGATCAAGCATTGCGCCAAGCGATTCAAGGATCAATAGACGTGACGAAAACGCCGGAAGGCGTGCAATCTATCGTCACTCAATTGCAAGGGTATAACATTCCGATGGGCTGGGATAAATTACCGGTGACGGTATTGGAATGGGCGCAAAAAATTGTCGGACTTTTGATTACGACGATTGCGGTATCGCTCGGCGCGCCGTTTTGGTTTGATCTGCTCAAGACCTTCACGAATCCGCGCGCGTCGGGTCCGGCGCCCGGCGGAAAATAATAGACGCGTAGGCGGGCGGTTACGTTCGTCCACGAAAGAAAGGGGAGTCCTAATGCCAACAATGCCACGTTACATTTTCGGAATGCACGACGGCGGCGCGGAACATTTGATGTTGCAAGCCGGCAAACCCGGCTGGGTGCTCGTCACCACGCGCGTCGGTGACGGCGGCGGCGATTTCACCGGTATATCGAATCAAGGTCTCGGCGTGATCGTCCGTTTGAATAACGGCTATGGCTCGGACGGCACGATCCCGCATTCATCAAAGTACGACGCGTTCGCGCAACAATGCGCAAATTTCGTCGCGAATTCGCGCGGCGCGAATATTTGGATCATCGGCAACGAAACGAATCTGCGCTCGGAACGCCCGGGCAATAGCGATCACGACCCCAATGCCGGCGAAGTCCTGGTGCCCAGTCTCGTCGCCGCGTGCTTTGCCAAATGCCGCGCCGCGATTCGGCGCGTGCCGGGTCACGAGCAAGATTGGGTCGGCAATCCCGGTCCCGGTCCGTGGAATCCGGAAACGCAATATCCCGGCAATGGCGGCGATTGGGTGCGCTATTTCGGCGACATGTTGAACGAATCCGTGAAACTCGGACAGCCGCCGGACGTGATCATTATGCACACGTACACGCACGGGGTTGAAGCCGGTCTTGTTTTCAGCGATCAAAAAATGGGACCGCCGTACAATAACTATCATTATCATTTCCGCGCGTATCGCGATTTTATGAGTGTGATTCCCGCGTCGTTGCGCTCCAAGCCGGTATTGATTACCGAAACCCAGCCCGCGGATCCGGGCTGGTGGCAAAATCGCAATAGCGGCTGGATTCAATCCGCGTACAAAGAAATCAACGATTGGAATTCCATCGCGACGAATCAGCCGATTCAAGCATTGATACTATTTCGCTGGGAACGCGGCGATGATCGCTGGAGCATTTCCGACAAACCCGGACTGCACGACGATTTCCGCGGCGCGCTGCAAGCGGAATACGCGGTGCGGCAACCTCTGCCGCCTTCCGCCGCGCCGGCGCAACCCGCGCAACCTGCCGCCGGCGGCGCGCCGGCGAAACCCAAAACCCCCGCCGATCACAAAACCAAAACCGGCTGGTGCCCCTTTGCCAAGAAACGCCCGATCATCGAAAATAATTTCGATTACGGCCGCAGTGGACAAAAAGCCAAAGCTGTCGTGATGCACATTGCCGCCGGCAGAATGGCGGCGGTCTTTCCAACGTTCAACGATACGAATCGCCCGGCATCCGCGCATTTCTGCGTCGGCAAAGACGGCGCGATCGAACAGTACCTTTCGATGGATGACACCGCGTACGCGAACGGCTTACGCTATAAAGATAATCAATGGTTCACCGGCGGCGGCAAAGCGGTCAAGCCATCGTGGACGGGGCTGGTGCCCAACGTCAATCCGAATCTGTACACGATCAGCATCGAACACGACGGACAACCGGAAGATAAATGGACGCCGGAAATGTACGCGGCGAACAATCGTCTTTTGCAATGGATCGCGAAACAAACCGGTTTCAAATACATCGTCCACGATACGCTGATCGGTCATCACGAACTCAATCCGATTGATCGCCCGAATTGTCCGGGTCCGAATGTCGAATGGGAGCGCATGGCAAATGACGCGAATGCGGGACCGATTCCGGCAGACGTGATGGTTTCGATTCAAGCGACGGCGAACGAAGTGCCGAAACTGCCGATCAACGTCGAATCCGCGCTATCCAAATTCGCGGCGGCGAATAAGCTCGGCTGTCCGCAGACCGATGAAATGGAATTTCAAGCGGACGGCGATTATCTCGCGCAAGTTTTCGTCGGCGGGATCGTCTACGTGAAAAAAGGCGATTGGGGCAATTTGAAATGGGTGAAAAAGCCGCAAGAAGGCGGCACGGGCACGGATGCCGCGTCGACCGCGGCAATCGGCTCGATGGAACAAGTGGACTGGCTGCCGATCAACACCAATTCCGCGTTGTTCAAATACGCGCAATCGAATAATCTTGGCTGTCCGCAGAGCGATGAATTTGAATTCCTTGTGGACGCCGATTACGTTGGTCAAGTTTTCCAAAACGGATTTGTGTTCGTGAAGAAAGGCGACTGGGGCAATATTCAGTGGACGAAAAAGATGGAGTAAATCGCTAACGTCGTTGCGAGTGGAGTAAAGTGCTGACGTCATTGCGAGCCCGCGCAGTTCGCGGGCGAAGCAATCCCCAACTTGGAATTTGGAGATTGCTTCGCCGCAAAAAAAAACGCGGCTCGCAATGACGAATGTGTTTTGGAGGAGTTTTCTATGCCATACAAATTGCTCGGCACGCCGATCGTCGAAGATCATGCCGAATGTCTAGTGCGGCTGTACGTGCGCGATCGCAACGGCGCGCCAAACCCCGGCGCGCGCGTAAAAATTTGGGCGGGACCCGCGCCAACCGGTCAGCCGGCGTATTGGCGCGATGACGCGCCCTTTCGCAATCCCGCCGCGTCCGGCATGCTCGAATTTATTTCGATGAGCGGACCGATGCCGGAGAATCGCGATTATTGGATGCAGATCGTTGATAACAACGGCGCGGCGCAAAGTGATCCGATTCATTTTCCATTTCCGGCAGGCAAGGCGTTGTGGTATATCACGACCGTGCAGGAAGAAGGCGCGCCCACATCCGCCGGCGCGCCCGCCGGCAGTGCGCCCGGCGCGAGCGCGCCGATCCCGGGCACCACCATAGATGAACGCCTCGCCGCGATGAATGTGCGCGTTGAGACGCTGAATCCGGCGGCAGGGCAAGCGTACTGGAAAATTATTTCGGTGAAATTTCAAGACGAACTAGAATCCGGCGGCACGCATCATGTTTATTACACGGTGCTGGATGAAAAAGGAATGACCGCGCCGGGAGTTCCGATTCATATGGATTGGATGGGGCGCGAAGCGAGCGACGTGCCGAATCAAGCATTCACCGACGGCAACGGCGCGGCGAATTACGCGTTGTACAAAGGACCGCAAGGTTGGCGTCCGGCAGAAGGTCCTGGTCCTTACTCGGCGTGGGTCGGCGACCCGGATTTGCGCGGCTCGCGCAAGACGAACACGCCCGGCGAAAAAATAATCGGCGTCGGTCTGCCCATGAATCGTCACGTCAATTTCATCGTCACGTGGCGCAAAGTGATCGCCGGCGCGGCATCGCAACAGCCCGCGCCCGCCGCGCAACAACCGGCGCGACCCGCAACACCGCCGCCGGCGCAACCCGCACCGCCCGCGCCGACCGCGCCAGCGACGACGCCCGCGCCGGCAACATCCGGAATGACGTACCAATTACTCGCGCCGCCGGTTTCGGAAGACCACGCCGAGTGCATCATTCATCTCTTTGTGCGCGATAACAACAGCGCGCCCGATCCGACCGCGCGCGTAAAAGTTTGGGCGGGACCCGCTCCGACCGGTCAGCCGGCGTATTGGCGCGACGACGTGCCCTTTCGCAATCCCGCCGCGTCCGGCAGACTCGAATTTATTACGATGGGCGGACCGATGCCGGAGAATCGCGATTACTGGATGCAAGTCGTTGACAACTACGGCAAAGCGTTGAGCGATCCGATTCATTTTCCATTTCCCAGCGGCAAAGCAATTTGGCTGACCGCGACTCTGCAACAAGGCGCGCCCGCGCCGGCACAGCCAGCGCAACCGGCAACGCCTCCGCCGGCGCAACCCGCGCAACCAGCGACGCCACCGCCGGCACAATCCGCGCCGTCTGCTCCTGCCGGCGAAACGGCTTACACGGTGAAAGGCGGCGATACGCTCTTTGCCATCGCGCGCAAATTCGGCGTGACCGCGCAAGATATTTCCAAAGCGAACAACATCACGAATCCGAGTTTGATCAAACCGGGTCAAGTGCTCAAGATTCCCAAGAAATAATGAGTCGAAAGAACGCGAAAAATAAAATGCGACACACCTGTGAGGTGCGTCGCATTTTTTGTTGCTAATTTATCGTTTTTTATTTTTCTCTGTGTCCTCTGTGTTCCTTATCGCTATCACCGCCGCCGGCGACGCTTTCGCCTGAATCGCGAGATACCCTTCCGTCCACAGCGTATGATCGAATGCCTGATACAAACCGTGAAGGAAAATTATCAGCGCCACCGCGGGCAACCCAATCACAATGCCGGCGATCACTCCAAGCGTCGCATCCACCAACCCCATTGCCAAGCCGATGGCAACCGGAATCGCGAGCAGAATCAGCCCGACTACGCCTAACACGATGCCCGCGCCAATTCCGATCGCGATGCTGAGAACGTACAGCAAAAGCAAATCGCCGAGATTCCGACGCCCGAGCGAAAAACCTTCGCGAATGGAATCGCGCACGCCGCGCTGGTGAATCACGCACTCGCGCAACATCATTTCATAGAACGGTCGAAGGACAAAGAACACCAGCACGAGCGCCAGCCCGACACAAATCAACAGCGCGAGCGAACCCAAGCCAAGCGCGAACAGTTGCGGAATCATTTCCTCGAAAATACGCCCGCCGCGCGAAATCAGCGGCATTAACACGCCGACGAGCGGCAGCGCGGCGACGATCAGCACAATGCCGCCGACGAGCGTGAGCGGCGCATAAACTACAATGCTGATGCCGAACATTTTCCAAAAACGTTGCGCGCCGATGCTAAACCCACGCCGAACCGTTGGCGGCATTTGCTTCGCTTCATATTCCGCAACGAGACCGATGAGCGCGCCGCGCGAAATGGTGGTGAGGACGACGGCGAGGATGATCAAGACCAGAGCGAAACAGAAAACACCAATGCCAATCGCCAGCATCACCGATTCGTCAATGCCGCCGATATTGGGAAACGCGTCGCCATCGCGCGTGCCCGCGCCATCGCCTCCACCTCCGCCGCCACTGCCGCTGAAGAGCGCAAGCAGAAATCCAAACAGCCACAGCGCGCGAAATTTGCGTGTGATTTCAAACGACCGCGAAAGCAGTTTGGTGAAATCCATTGTGACCTCCCTAGGAATTTACATTTGCCGATTTTCGATTTACAATTTGCTCTGTTCAGTCAGATCGGCAATCGAAAATTCAAATCTTGTGGTGATTGTACACATCTTAGCACTGTCATTTCGAGGAGCGTAGTTTGCGACGAGAAATCTCGCTTGCGACGACTGAGATTTCTCGTTTCGCTCGAAATGACAGACTTGAGGGTAATCACAGAATTTTGGAAACTGTATGAAAATTAGTATCAACCGCGCCACGACGCACTCTCCGCGTGAATACCGGATTCTCCTCGGCGGCTCGCTGATCAATTCGATCGGCAGTGCAATGGTATTTCCGTTTTTCACATTATACTTGCGCCAGCATCTCGATCTTTCGCTGACACTCATCGGCGCGCTCTTGTCCTTTTGGGCGGCAAGTTCAATCGTCGGACAACTTGCCGGGGGCTGGTTGACCGATCGCATCGGGCGCAAGCCTTTGATGCTCGCCAGTCTCGCGTCGAACGCGGTCTTGATTATCGCGTTCGGGTACGCCGATACTTTTTGGCTCGCCAGTTTTGTTAGCGCTCTGCTCGGCTTGACCGGCTCAATTTTTCAGCCCGCGCGCGACGCGATGGTCGCGGATCTCATTCCGCCAGAAAAACGCGCAGAGGCGTACGCGCGCTTGCGCGTCCTGCATAACGTCGGCGTCGCCATCGGTCCCGCGCTCGGCGGCTTTCTCGCGGCGCAATCGTTTTTGTACGTTTTCTACGTCAACGCGTTCGCCTTGCTCGCGTTTTTCGCGCTGACGCTTTTCTTTTTACGCGAAACCAAGCCGGTCGAATCTCTGTCCGCGCGTGAAAACGTTTTCGGCGCGCTGACGGCGGTTTTTCGCGATGCGCGCTATATGGCGTTTTGTTTGGCGTTGAGTCTCGTCGTCGTCGCCGGCGCGCAAATGATGACGGTGTTGCCGGTGTATATGCATGACAATTTTAATTTGGGCGCAAGTTATTTCGGCTGGGTGATGACGACGAACGCGACGCTGGTCGTGCTTTTTCAATATCTGCTCACGCGCGCGACCGGCAGTTTCGCGCGTTTGCCCTTGATCGCGCTCGGCGCGATTTTTTACGCGCTCGCGACGGCGAGCATCGCGCTCGCGAACGCGTTTCCGCATTTCCTTCTCGCGATGGCGGTGATGACGCTGGGCGAAATGCTCGTCGCGCCAATTTCCACCGCGCTCGCCGCCGATCTCGCGCCGGCGCATATGCGCGGGCGTTATATGGCGATGCTCGGCTTGACGTGGACGGTCGGCTATGGCGTCGGACCGATGCTCGGCGGCATCATCAGCGATAATTATTCCGCGCGCGCGTTATGGCCCCTGATGGGCATCGCCGGTTTTTTCGGCGCGGCGATTTTTCTCATGCTTGCGCGATTCGCGCCGGCGCGCGCGGCAGTTGCTTCTTCGCCGCAATAATTTCTTGGCTGCGGACACCTGCACTCCCGAAGGGGTGCGGTGCAAGTGTGAACGCGGATCAAGCTCACGTGCGACGCATTTTCGCGAAGCGGATGCGTCGCACGTTCTGTCTTCTCACGTCATTGCAAGCCGCGTCCTGAGCGAAGCGAAGGATCAGCGGCGAAGCAATCTCCTTGAAACTTGGGGATTGCTTCGCTTTGCTCGCAATGACGGGTTGGAATCCGCGTCCCAATTTTTCAATTGCCTGGAATCCACGCGCGCGGTCAAATCCATCGTCAACGGCGACGCCGAAACGATTTTCTTCGCGAGCAACGCGTGGATGTCAGAATCTTTTTCGATGTCCCTCGTATCCACGCGCGCTTCATAACCCGTAAAGCGTTTGCCCTCTGCCGTTTCTTTCCACGTCGAATGAAAATAAGCCGCGCGCGACACGCGCGTCCAGCGCCACCGCGTCGCGCGCGTCGCGCGCTCCGGCACGTTCACGTTCACCACGTCCGCGCCGCGCGGCATTCCCCCGCGCAAAATTTTTTCCGCGAACAGCCGCGTGAAATGCGCGGCGGCGGCAAAATCAATTTCCGCGCTATGCGTGCGATGAAATTCGCGATCGGTGGCGAGCGACATCGCGAGCGCGGGCGCGCCGAGATTCGCGGCTTCGAGCGCCGCGCCGATGGTGCCGGAAATCGTCACGCCGTTGCCGATATTCTCGCCGTAATTAATGCCGGCAATGACGAGCGCGGGCTTGCGCGCGGCGATGAGCATCATCGCGTGCCGCACCGCGACCGCCGGCGTGCACGGCGCGCAATGCGCGTTGACGCGCGCGCCGTTGACGCTGTATTCCACGCGTTGCGACGGTTCTAAATCGCCATAGAACGCGCGCCCGACGGATGATTGTTGATCCCGCGGCGCGACGATGAGCAGTTCGCCCAAATCCATCACGGCTTGCGCCGCCGCGTACAGTCCGGGCGATTGAATGCCGTCGTCGTTGGTGAGAACGATCAAAGGTTTTTGTTTGGTCATGGTGGTAATCGGTAAATGGTAATTGGAGGTTGGATGTTGAAATCTGGAGCGGACGAATGAATTACGAATTACGAATTACGAATTACGATTTCACCAGCCATTCCTCCGTCTTTTGCATTCCCTCCTCGAACGACACGCGCGGAGCATAGCCCAACAGCCGCTGATTTTTTTCGATGTTATACACGACTTGGTGCGAATAGAATTCCACGCTCGCGCGAGAAATAAAAGGCGCGCCGCCGGTGAAACGCGCGAATATTTCCGATGCGTTTGCCATCGCCCACGCCAGCGCGCGCGGCATTGCGTTCAGACGCGCGACACCGGCGATGCGCGCGTACGCGCCGTAAAATTCGCGCCACGTGACGCCGCGCCCTTCCGTGCCGATGAACGCCTGCCCAATCGCCGCGTCATTTTGCAACGCCAGCAAAATCAAGTCCACGAGATTATCTATATACACCGCGTTGCAAATGCCGTCGCCCGTGCCGATCAAGACCGGCGCGCCGCGTTGCACGCGCGCGAGCGGCACGCGCGTCCACGCGTGGGAACGGGGACCGTACGTGCATCCGGGTCGGATAATTGTAATGGGTAATTGGAAATCGCGCGCAAATTCCCACACCGCGCGTTCCGTTTCGGCTTTGCTGATCGAATAGAAATCGCCGGTAAAAACGAGCGGCGAATCGGCATCGCAATCGCGCGGCGGCGGAAAACCGTGGACGTTGATCGTGCTGATATGCAGAAAGCGTTTGACGTTCGCGTCGCGCGCGGCGCGCAATAAATCCAGTGTCCCTTGCACATTCACGCGGCGAAAATCGGCAAGGCGCGCTTTGCTTTGCAGTGCCGCGCAATGCACGACGATGTCGCAACCCGCGACGGCATCGCGCAACGCGGCGGCATCGGTGAGGTCGGCGATGATTTTTTGTAGGGGCGAGCCTTGCGCTCGCCCTTCGGGGGCAACCGCGAAGGTTGCCCCTACGCGCGCGGCATCACGCACCATCGCGCGCACACGCGCGCCGCCTTCATCCGCGAGGCGTTCGGCTAATCGTCCGCCGATGAATCCATTCGCGCCGGTGATGAGGATGCGCGCGTGTTTTAATTCCATTCAGATTTTCACTACAGGGGACACAGAGAAAAAATCGATCTATTTTCATCCGCGTTCGTCCGCGTTCAAATTGTTTTTAGCAGTGTTCATCTGCGTTCATCAGTGTCCAATTCATTTCTTGTCCGCGTTCATCCGCATCCAAATATTTTCTTATCTATGTTCGGCTGTGTTTATCTGTGTCCAATTCGCTTTTTGTCCACGTTCATCCGCATCCAAATATTTTCTGATCTGTGTTCGCCTGTGTTTATCTGTGTCCAATTCATTTCTTATCCGCGTTCATCCGCGTCCAAATATTTTCTTATCCGCGTTCCTCTGTGTTTATCTGTGTCCTATTTCTTCTTCCCCACCAAATCAAAATGCCAATCATCCCAATTTCGACCGCGAGCGCGAGCGCGCCAGCTTCGGGACCAAACGCGCCGCCCATCAGCCACTCCGCGCCGGTGATTTTCAGTTGCGTCAGACCGCCCATCGCCGTGCCGCTGACCGGAAATCCAAACAGCGGACCTTGCGCGAAATTCCACGCCGCGTGCATCCCCATCGGAAACCACAATCGCCGCGTCGCGTAATAGCCCGCCGCAAGCAAAATGCCGGCGACGAAAATGCCGAGCGTGGACGCCGCGCCCGCGCCGGGATTGAGCCAATGCAATACGCCGAAATAAAAAGACGAAATCAAAATCGCCGGCAACGCGCCGACGCCTTCCGCCAGATTTTGCAACACGTAGCCGCGCGCGTCCATCTCTTCGACGATGCCAACGCACACATTCAGAAGCAAGCCGAACGCGAGCGCGCCAAAAATCGCGAACGCATCACGCGTCTGCCACGCAAACGCAACAATGCTCGCCGCGCCGAGCGCGAGCGATGCCGCGAAAATCACAACCCACGCGGCAACCGCGAACGCAAACCCCGCCGCGAATTCTTTGAATGCCGCGCGGTCGCGTTGCAAGCCGAGCGTTTGCAATGGGCGTTTGTCAATCGCGCGGCGAAATGTCCACACGACGCCGACGGAGACAAACGCGTACAGCGCGATGAAGATCAGCCCGATTAGCGGCGATTCGAACGGGTTCGTGATCATCGCGCCGACGCGCATCAACGCGTCCTCGGCCGCCACGCCTTGCGCGAGCAAAACCGCGCCGATGATCGCGCCGAGCATCGCCGCAAAAAATACGATGCCGAAAATTTGCATCAGCCGTCCGGCGACAATATACAGCACGACGCGCCAGCCGGCGCGCAGACGACCGTCCCGCACAAAAAATCTTTTCAGTCCGCGTGATGGCGTTGCTTGAGGCACATTCATTTTTTATTTTCCACCAGAAATATATACCCGTTCATAGAGATAAGCAAGCAAAAAACAATATCTCAACTACCTCCCGCCGCGAGCAGGAAAACGGCAAGCACATGCAAAACCAGACCCGACGAAAAATGCGCGACCATTGCGGCTTCCAAACCGCGCGTCCAATACAAATACCCATACGCCAAACTCGGAATGCCGTTCAACAGAACCGCGCGCGCGATGACGAGCGGCGTGAGCGGCACAAGCACCGCGGTCGCCGGCAAATGCCCCAAGCCAAACAATATCGCGACGAGCAGATTGACCATCCAGAATGCCGCGCGCGTAGGATTGCCGCCGGCGGTTTTGGAAAAGCGCACGGCGATGAACGCGAACAGCGAAAACAAAAAGAGCCGCGAAAAAATTTCTTCGCCGATGCCGCCATAGAACGACGCGAGCAATCCTTGCCATGCCGGCGGCTGAACGCTGGGCGTCGTCAACGGATTCGCGCCGCCGAGCTCGCGTTGAAGCAGAGGCGCAAAAGCAAACAGATCAAGCAAAAGGATCACGCCGCCGGCGACTATACCGAACAGAATTGCCGTCGGCAACATTTGGCGCAATCGTTCGCCGATTTTTTCGCGCGCAAGGAACGCTTCCAAAAGCGGCGCACCCAGCCCGACCCGATTCGCTAACCACAAACCGCCCGCCGTCGCCACCCCAAATACGACCGCATTTTGCAAAATCGCGAGCGGAATCAAAATCGCGAGCGGTACGCTGAGGTTTTGCAGAACCGCTTGTTGCAGAGTGAACGCGTACGGCAAGACCGCGATCACCGACAACACTGCCGCGATCCAGAGCACGAAAAATATTTTCCAATTGAATGATTTACGAGGGAGCATTGTTCCTCCTCTGAAAATTTATTCTGCAAATGCTTTGCGTTGATGCTTTGCATTATAGCATTTTTCCACGCCGCCGCGTCTTGTGCTACAATCAACTCGACGTTCCACAATACGGATCACGCATTACCGATTACCAATTACTATTTGCCATTTAAGGAGTTCGCCATGTCTCACCTCCACCTTCCCGACGGCATCATTCCGATTTTCTGGCTCGCACTCGGCTTTGCCGCGACCGCGCTGATGCTCGCGCTCGCGCTCCGCAACGCGCGCGAGGCGGACAGCGCGCGGCGTTTGCCGCGTCTCGGCATTGTCGCCGCGTTGATGCTGATTGGAATGATGGCGGAAATTGCGATCATCGGCTATCACATAAATTTGTCCGTGCTCGGCGGAATATTATTAGGTCCTTGGCTCGGCTTCATCGCCGCGTTTTTGGTCAACATTATTCTCGCGCTCTTTGGGCACGGCGGCATCACGGTCATCGGTTTGAATTCGCTCATTATTGGCAGTGAAACGATTTTGGGCTGGGCGATTTTCCGCGCGCTGAAGAAAAAATTAAATCCGCGCGCATCCGCCGCGGCGACGGTCGTGATCACGCTCACGCTTTCGACGACGTTGATGGTCGGCATCATCGCGCTGACGCAAACGCAACCCGCGCTCGCGTTTGCGGGACCCGAAGCCGGCGCGCCGTTAATCACATTCGAACTCGTCGCGGCGGCAGAAGAGCATCCGATCACGCAAATTGACCTTGCGCGTTTCGCGCAACTCGTTTATTTTTTCGGCGCAATCGGCTGGGTGATTGAAGCCGCATTCACCGCGCTCGTCGTTGGGTTTTTCGCGCGCGCGCGCCCGGAATTATTAGCGGGCGATCCGCGCGCGCGGTTGAATAAGGAAAATCATTTTGGAACTCGCGCAGATTGATCAATGGGCGGTCGGCGGCGCGAGCGCGTGGCATCGCGCCTCGACGCTCGCGAAAATCACCGGCACGGCGCTCGTGCTCGCCGCCATCATCAGCGCGAACGATTGGCGCGCGCTCGCCGCGATTTATGCCGCGATGCTTTTCGTCCTCGCCTTCGCGCGCCTGCCCGTTTTCAAAATCGCGCTGATCGCCGCCTATCCCGCGCTCTTTGCGCTTTTGTTCGCGCTCAGCGCGAAAGGCGGCATCGGCATCGTCGTTTTGATTCTCGCGCGCGGGTGCACCGCCGCGCTCGCGATGCTGTTGCTCATCACGACGACGCCGTACGTAGAAATTTTCGCCGCGCTCGGGCGCGTTCTCCCCGCGCTGATCGCGGACGGCTTATTCGCGACGTATCGCGCGTTTTTTATTTTGCTCGAAACGTTCGCGCGGCTCGTCACCGGCGTCCGTTTGCGCGGCGGCTATTCGCGGTGGAGTTGGAAGGGCTTTACGCAAATGGCAGAAGTGATCGGCGTCACGTTCTTGCACGCGCTCGATCTCGCGGAACATGCGCACGCGGCATTGCATCTGCGCGGCTATGCCGGCAAAATTCCGGCAAGCGGTAAATGGCGGCGCGTGAACGCGCAAGATATTTTTCCGCTTGCGCTCGGAGTTGGCGCGGTGGTTGTAACGCTGTTGGTGAGGTGAAGAAGAGATGGAGAGATTGGAGGTTGGAGATTGGAGATTAGACGCCGGACTTTGGACACCGGACATTGGACTTGCTCATGCCTGAAATAATTACCCATCACAAGACTTGGCGCGAAATCGTGCGCGTGCATTGCGTTCGCCATGTCTACGAAGACAAAACCGAAGTGAATCTGTGCGGACTCGATATGGTCGTGCGCGAGGACGAACGCGTCGCGATTCTTGGCTCGAACGGCTCCGGCAAAACGACGTTGCTCTATCACCTCGTCGGCTTGCTCCGCCCGCTCGAAGGCGACGTGCATGTGTTTGGCATCGAGCCGCACCGCGCGTTTGCAAAAATTCGCGAACGCGTCGGCGTCGTTCTGCAAAATGTGGACGCGCAGATCATCGGACCGACGGTGTACGACGACATCGCGTTTTCGCCGCGCAGTTACGGCTTTTCCGAATCACAGGTCGGCAAGATGGTTAAAGAAATGCTCGCCGAATTACACATCGAGCATTTGCAAGACCGCGTGCCGCATTATTTGAGCGGCGGCGAAAAGAAAAAAGTCGCGCTCGCCGGCGCGCTCGTTTTTTATCCGCAACTGCTCGTCCTCGACGAGCCGTTCACCGGACTTGATCCGCAATCGCGCGATGAGCTGATGGATATTCTCAATCATTTCAATCAAGAGCATCACCTCGCGCTTGTCGTCGCGACGCACGATGTAGACTTGGTGCCGCGCGTCGCGGATCGCGCGTACGTGTTGTCACAGCATGGCATTGTTGCGGAAGGCGCGCCCGCGGAAATTTTCGCGCAAAAAGAATTATTGCGCGACGCGCGCATTGATGCGCCGATTCTCGCGCAATTGCTGAATCGCTTGGACGCGCGCGCCGGCGAAGAATTGCCGCTCGATGTGGACGGCGCGGCGCAGTGGATACGAAAACACAAATCGTCATTGTAAGGGCGAAGCATTCGCCTGTGCCTTATCGCGAAAATATCGGGCTGGCATTATACCAACTGTGGTCTTGCATAACCTTGACTTGGCAAATGCTTCGCCCCTACCGTTGTATAACCAACCCGTACCTCTCTTCACGGAGAAACTCCATGTCCCAAGCCCGCCCCGTCCGCGCGCCGCGCGGCAATCAACTCTCGTGCCAATCGTGGCAGACCGAAGCCGCGCTCCGCATGTTGATGAATAATCTCGATCCGGAAGTCGCAGAAAAGCCGGATGATCTGATCGTGTACGGCGGACGCGGGCGCGCCGCGCGCAATTGGGACGCGTTCGACGCGATTGTGCGCGCCCTGCGCGAGCTGGAGAACGACGAGACCTTGCTCGTACAATCCGGCAAGCCGGTCGGCGTTTTGAAAACGCACGCGGACGCGCCGCGCGTTTTGATCGCGAATTCGAATATCGTGCCGGCGTGGGCGACGCAAGAAAATTTCGACCAGTACGAACGCGATGGGCTGATGATGTACGGGCAGATGACGGCGGGCAGTTGGATTTACATTGGCACACAAGGCATTCTGCAAGGCACGTACGAAACACTCGGCGCGCTCGCGCAAAAACACTTTGGCGGAACGCTGAAAGGAAAATTTGTTTTAACCGCCGGACTTGGCGGAATGGGCGGCGCACAGCCGCTCGCGGTGACGATGAATGAAGGCGTCGCGCTCGTCGTTGAAATTGATCGCGCGCGCGCGCAACGGCGGCTCGAAACGCGCTATCTCGACGAACTCACGGACAACCTCGAAGACGCGATGACACGCGTGGAAGAGGCGAAGAAAAAAGGCGAAGCAAAATCCATCGGCTTGATTGGGAACGCGGCGGAAATTTTTACCGAACTTGTGACGCGCGGCGTCGTGCCGGATGTCGTCACCGATCAAACCCCTGCGCACGATCCGCAGTTTTATATTCCGGACGGAATGAATATGCAAGACGCGGAGACGATGCGACGCGAAGACGCGGCAGGATATCAGCGACGTTCGATGCAAGCGATGGCTAAGCACGTACGCGCGATGCTCGCGTTCCAAAAAAAGGGCGCGGTCGTTTTTGATTACGGCAACAATTTGCGCCAACGCGCGTTTGATGCCGGCGTGACCGACGCGTTTGATTATCCGGGCTTTGTGCCGGCGTACATTCGTCCGCTCTTCTGCGAAGGCAAAGGACCGTTTCGTTGGGTCGCGCTCTCCGGCGACCCGCAAGATATTTATCGCACTGATGAAGCGATCCTCGAACTTTTTCCGGACGACGCGCACCTCGCGCGCTGGATTCGCCTCGCGCGCGAACGCGTCGCGTTTCAAGGATTGCCTGCGCGCATTTGCTGGCTCGGCTACGGCGAACGCGCGCGCGCCGGCTTGAAATTCAACGAGCTGGTCGCGCGCGGACAAATCTCTGCGCCGATTGTGATCGGACGCGATCATTTGGATTCCGGCTCGGTCGCGTCGCCGCGCCGCGAGACGGAAGCGATGAAAGACGGCAGTGATGCGATTGCAGATTGGCCCTTGCTGAACGCGCTCGTAAACGCGGTCAACGGCGCGACGTGGGTTTCGATTCATCACGGCGGTGGCGTCGGCATCGGCTATTCTATTCATGCGGGGCAAGTGATCGTGGCGGATGGCACGCGCGATGCCGCGCGCAGAATCGAACGCGTGTTGAATAGCGATCCGGCGACCGGCGTGTTGCGGCATGCCGATGCGGGGTACGCGGAGGCGCGCGATTTTGCACGCGCGAATAATATCAACGTTCCAATGCTGGATGAATCGCGCTAACACGCGTGCCTTGCAAGACCGCAACAACTTGTACACAATGCGAATTGAGGAGAAAAAATGTCCAAATTGGAAACGATGCGCTGGGACGTGGATGGAAAAATCGCGCGCATCGTCTTTGATCGTCCGCAGATTTTGAACGCGATGAATAATCAGGCGACGATAGATTTGAACACCACCGCCGACGCGGTCGCGCAAGAAAAAAATGCGCGCATCGTGATCATCACCGGCGAGGGGCGCGCATTCAGCACGGGGATGGATTTGAAGGCATTAGCCGCCGGCGAAGTCGAAATGCTTTATCATCATCGCTTTGAACGCGCGCTCCGCGTTTTGGAGACGATGGACAAAATTGTGATTTGCGGAATACAACAATATTGTCTTGGCGGCGGATTGCAACTCGCGCTCGCGTGCGATATTCGCGTCGCCGCGGATAACGCGGTGCTCGGTTTGCCGGCGATCAAAGAAAGTCTCGTGCCCGGTCTCGCGACGTGGCGACTGCCGCATTACATCGGCTTGGGGCGCGCCAAGCAATTGATTTTCTCCGGCGATAACGTCAACGCGCAACGCGCGCTCGAGATCGGTTTGGTGGATCACGTTATACCGCTCGCGCAGTTTGACGCGCGGCTCGACGAAATCGCGCGGCAGTATCTTGCGAATTGTTCCGAAGGCACGCGGCAGTCCAAACACTTGCTCAATTCAAGTTTCGATTTGGAGCACGAACCGTTCTTGCAAAAATATTTCGCGCGCCAAGAAATCGCGCAGACCTCGCCCGATCACGCCGAAGCCAAGCGCGCGTATTTGGAAAAGCGCGAGCCAGTGTGGGAATGAAAGATTTTCGCGGTAAAGTCGCAGTCATTACCGGCGCGGCATCCGGCATCGGGCGCGCTCTCGCGGACCAATGCGCGCAAGCAGAAATGCGCGTCGTGCTCGCGGATGTGGAGCCCGCGGCATTGGCGCGCGCCGAAAAAGAAATGCAAGCCGCCGGCGCGACGACGCTGGCGGTCTTGACCGATGTATCCAAAGCGCGCGACGTGGAAGCATTGGCGCAAAAAACTTTTACTGCCTTTGGCGCGGCGCATTTGCTTTTCAACAACGCCGGCGTTTCTTCGTTGCGCCCGCATCCGATTTGGGACGCGCCGCTGGAAGAGTGGGAATGGCTGATGAACGTGAATGTGTGGGGCGT
>Ga0247727_10005320_pt1 | contig 26274 bp, 15 predicted proteins | sample WisWelCaveWW1625_FD_202498 | JGI IMG/M metagenome (GOLD analysis project Ga0247727, IMG submission 202498) | Biofilm microbial communities from Wishing Well Cave, Virginia, United States - WW16-25 | ecosystem: Environmental > Aquatic > Deep subsurface > Groundwater > Cave microbial mat | place...
CTGAACGAACTGATCAAGTAATCCGTGTAGAGGTCGAGGAGTTGGTCATTCATGACCCCACTTTACACCCGTTTTTACATTTTGTGCGTAACGTGAGTTATTACTTTGGTTCACAACGCGTTGCCGCGCGCATTGCGGGAACATTGTTCTACATGCAAGGCGACCATCTCGGTTCATCATCACTCGTGATGACAACAAGTGGCACGTTGAACACGCGGCAAACGTATTTCCCGTATGGGGCAAAGCGAACAACGGAAGGCAGCCCTTTACCAATGGACTATACTTTTACAGGACAAAAGAGCGATGATTCGACGGGGTTGATGTTTTACAATGCGCGATATTACGACACCACGCTGGGGAGATTTACGCAAGCAGATACGATTGTGCCAAGTCCAATGAATCCGCAATCATTGAATCGCTACGGTTACGTGCGGAATAATCCGATTAACCTCACTGACCCTACAGGACACGAAGAAGGGAATTGTGAACAACAAAACCCAGACTGCGATGCTTACTTTCATGCCCAAGGGGTGTGTTGGAATCATAACATAGAGGAGTACTCAAAACAATGCCCAGCAACAGCCGATAATCCAGACGTTATCGAAGACGTTTATGGTGTTGAAGTCGAAGGTTTATGGTCAGGCGCAGAGCTGAATGCCCTTGTCAGAGCATTGCACGCGGTAGTCAATGCGTTCAACGAACTTACGGGATACGGGCTGGCTTCGTTCAAAAACATTTGGGGTGGAATCATCATCCGCAGATGCCATGAGGAAGATATTGGTTGTGTAGCACCAGAAGCCAATTGGGTAGGCGACTATTCGAATGGAGTGATTCGATTATTTGATGGAACTTTCAGAGCAGGATACTCAGCAACCAAAGGCATCATCCATGAGCTGGGACATGCGTGGGATTACAAAGTACGAAATAAATTAGCAACTGGAATGGCACAATTTATCGGTGCTTCCCAAAAGGGTTGCGATAGTCTCCCAGTCAACGTTTGCACATGGCGTGTTTTTCCGAAACAATATGCTGGAGGTCTCTATGGGCGTCCCCCAAATGCGGTTGAGGATTGGGCGGATTCCTTCATGGTGTTTGTTGTCGACTTTAAAGCGCGGACAGAGAACTATTCGAACCTTCGCAACATATATGTGATGTCGGAAATGATAGGAGGGGGCATCGGTGTAAATAGTTGTGCAGAGAGTTTCGTATATCTAAACCCATGGCGATGTCCATAGTGCGGTCTATATGATGAAACCAAACGGCATTCAGCCAAAAATCACAAAACGCACTCAACTTTGTGTGTTCCTAGTCATACTCACTTTTTTGCTCACAGACTGTCGAGTCCCTTCAGCCATCACACCAACCAACTCCGCAGTTGCCCCAGACAAAGAGGTTTTGGCGACTCAGACCTGCAAACTGCCCTGTTGGCAGGGAATCATTCCAGGCGAAACAAGCAAAGATGCTTTTATAAATCTTATAAAACAAAATCCTTATTTTGCCCCCGACTCTTTGGAAGAATATCCGGTTGGAAGTGGCACTGTCATTGGATGGAGCTATCCCAATGGACTTAACAATGGAGGTGGCGTTTATATTCGAGAGAATACCATTCAAGTACTTAACTTGGACGCAACATCAGGTATAACGATGGGTGAGGTGATCAAACGTTTTGGGGAACCGACAATGGTTCAAATCGATAGCGGGCTGGTTGGTGACCATCAAGCCGGTTTCGATGTGAGAGCATATTATCCACAGAGCGGTCTTGTGGTTCATTTCGCGAGGAAACTATTTTCAACTGATTTTCGTGCAGTGGTTCAACCTAACCTAGTGGTTGATGAAATCACACTTTTTCCGCCTGGCTCTGCTGAGGACATTGTTTCAATCGCCAAGAGATTCCACGGTCCAACGAGGATAGCAAGTATCTATCTGCTTCCTCTTCAGGTTTGGCATGGTTACGGCGACTACGAGGTTTTACGCCCCCCATAATTCAGTGCCATAGCGCAAATCAGCATTTCTGCTACGATAAAAAAGCAACAGCACCCTCTGAGCACGAATTTGACGTGTTCGTACAAACTCTTTCGCCCCTCGCCAAAACAACACCCCTGAGACCATCACCCCAATTGCAATCCCTATCCAGCACCGCACATTTTGGTTAATCCATTTCGAAATGCCCGCCGCAACATAGTCACCGACAATCACCACTTGCACGAACGGCGACCAACTGATAAAGTTTATCCTGAACAGGGTGAAGGAATGTCGAGAATCGCATGACGAGCATGACGACGGCATCAGGGACGATACGACGTACTCTATCGGCAACCACTACGAAGTGTATGTGCCCAACGGCGGCAGCGCGAGCGTCAACAAATATTATTATTTTGGTTCGCAGCGCGTCGCGGCGCGCATTGCGGGAACATTGTTCTATCCTTCGATTCCTCAGGACAGGCTCCGCAAGGCGACCATCCCTCAATTCTTCGGGACAAGCCTGGGTTCATCATCGCTGGTGATGACGACAAGTGGTACGCTGAATACACGACAAACGTATTTTCCGTATGGGGCGAAACGCGTAATGCCAAGCCGAAAAAAATTCAAAACCCGTTTTTTTCAAAAAACGGGTTTTGAATTTTTTTCACTTACTCTTCAAACAACAATCCCTGTGGCAACACGTCTCGATATTTCTGCAAATCCTCCACGAACTCGCGATACGCGTTCACATCTCGAAATTGTGATAACACCACGTCAGGCGCAATCAGCGACCCGTTTCGCAATCCCAAATAATAGGGATAACTCGAAAATTCCCAATCCTCTGCGCGCGTCACCAAATTCGCCGCGACGGGATTCAAATGAATATAGCGCGAGAGATGCAACAGGTATTCGTTCTTGTGAATCGGGATTGCCTTGAAGCGTCCTTGAAAGAGAGAGCCAACGCGCCCATACTTTTTGTTGATCGCTTTCGAGTACGAAAGCGAAAACCCCTGCATCGCGTCGGATAGATTTTCCTGGTTCAAGTGAACCAACAAGTGATAGTGGTTCGGCATCAAACAATATGCGATCAAATCAATCACTTCTGGGATAAGATATTCTCGCAGTCGCTTGAGAAAGAACAAATAATTTTCGCGTTCAAAGAAAACGTTTTGGAAATTATTACCGCGATTGTAGAGATGATAGTACTCTCCTTGTGCAAATGCAAATTTTCGGTATGGCATTTCTAATCATCCTTGACCGAAAAAAATTCAAAACCCGTTTTTTTTGCAAAAAACGGGTTTTGAATTTTTTTCACTCTCTCGCCCGCGCCCTCCGATACCTCCCCACTGCAATTGTCGCGGACACTCCCGACGCGGCGAGCAACAAGAACGATGCAAGCGTGAGCGAATCTTGCAACGCCGACTCATTTTTTGAAACCCCCGCGCGGTTGACTCGCTTATCTTGTTTCGCGCGTTTTGTCACGCGCGCGCTTTCATGTGCCGCGCGCGCCTTGACGCGCTGCGTCCATTTCAATTCTTCGCCAATGCGTCCCCGCGCGCGCATCTCGTTCAAAAAACTCCAATCCGTTGCGCCCGCGACGGGCAGCAGCGTCACGCCGAATAACACATCGCTTTGAAAGCGCGGCAAAATTTCGGGTTCGCCGCGAAAACGCGTGAGGACGCCGATGATGCGCGCGGGATCGCCGCGATTCAGCCGGGGCCAGCGAATCTTTGTGTTCGCATCAATGTACACCAACACCTCGCCCGAGCCATCGTCAACATAAATTTCGCGTCCCTGCGCGCTTGACACGACACCCTCGATCACTACCAACAACCCCTCGTTTGAAAAATCGGACTGCCCCGTTTGGATTTTGCGCGGTTCAATTTTGTTGCCCGCGCCATGCGCGCCAACCGCGTTTTCCAACTCGACGCGAATTTCGCGCGTGCCAAACGAATTGACGACGCGCCCGCGCACGCTGACGTTATCGTACACATTCAGTTTTGGGGGAGCGCCCGCCGAGGCCGCGACAAAAATATGCGCGCCGCCGTTCGCGTCTTGGATCCAAAAATCGCGCGCGTTAATCACCCCGGGCGGAACGGTGACAACGCCACCGATAGTGACATAATTTTGCGGACGCGTATCCAACGCCTGTGAAATCGAAACCGCGCCAAGATCAACACCGCCGCGTTTGCCGGGCGCGTTCGGCAATTTTTCCGCGAGTTCCAAAACAATCACATCCTCTGGCGCGCGGACGCGGATGTAATACCCTTCGTGCGGCAATTTGTACTGATTGTATTGATACCCCACGCCAACGATGCGAACGAGCGAGCCGCGCGTGATGCCTTCAAACGAAGTATGCGAATCATCATCCGCATACACTTCCGCCATCCCCGTGCCGTCATTCACCCAAAGCGTATCGCCGTTTTTGCCGTTCGACACTTGGCCTTGAATCATCACGAGCATGGATTCTGTACTCTCATTCACATCGCCCGTATGAACGTGCAGCGGCGCGATGGCGCGCGGCTCGCGATAATGACGCGTCACGTCATCATTCGATTCGGGATAAATCGTTCGCAAACCAAAATGATCACGAATAATTCCCGTGATGACGAGCTGCTCATCGCGCGGAATGGTGCAAGAGAGTTGATGCGGGAAATCCAAATACACATCCATCCCCGCGCTGCCATCGGAGATAGACATTTCGTGTCCGTACGTATCGAGTTCGCACGGACGCGCGATGACACTGCCGAGAATCGAGACGCGCGCCTCGTCGGGCAAATTGCGCGCGTCCCCAATGCTTGTGAGATTGAAAACGCGCGTCGGCGTCGGTTCGGGAATGTTGGAACAATTCGCCGCGCCCGGTGCGGGGAGACAATTTGCGCGCCACGTTCCCACGCCATCGGGATAACGCATGTAGGCGTGATTCGTTTCAATCGGTTCATATTTCTTTTTATCCGCCACCGTTTTGTCGGGAAACAACAACCGCACCGTGTCGCCGTCGTTGTTCAAACCAATCGTCGTCTCGCTCGCATAAAACACGAGAAATTCATGCGGCGCGATCATTACGCCCATTGGAATTTTGTATGCTGCCGAACCCGTTGGAGCGTCATCCAAACGCCAATCACTCAAATCCACTGTCTCGTTCGACGCGTTATACAATTCGATCCATTCATCGCCCGGATCCAATTTGTCATCCCCATTCCAATCCTTGTACGGCGCGGGCAAAAATTCATTGATGAAAACTTGCTGTGCGAATGGTGTCGGCGTAATCGTCGGCGTGGGCGTGATGTTGCAATTCGACGCGTGGGGTGACGGTGGACAATAGAGCGTAAAGTACGCTGCGCCATCGGGATCGCGTGACCACGACGCGTTCGGATCGGAGGAGGTGTACGAAATTGTGTTGGCGATGGATGAATCAGGTTTCAAGAAACGCACATCATCATTGGAATTGTTGAGCGCGATGTTTGTGTCCGCGCGATAAAAAACGAGAAACCCATTTGCATTGATCATCGTGCCACTCGCCAACGCAAACGGCGCGCTGCCCCCGCTTTCCACATCATCGAGCAACCAACCGCTTAAATCTATACCAAATCCATTGGCATTGTAGAGTTCAATCCATTCGTCCTCATCATCCGCAACGAAATCGCCGTTCCAATCTTGCGCGGGGTCGGGCATAAATTCATTGACGAATAATCCGCCGGGCGCGGGGGTGCCTGTCGCCGTCGCGGTGTGCGTCGCGGATGCGGTGGGGGTAGGCGATGGCGTGGGCGAAGGGGTTGGCGTGGGCGAAGGGGTTGGCGGCTGCGACGCGGAATTTTCATTTTTCGGCGTGCCGCAGATCGGATTGTTCCCCGCGTCCAGTCCATTGCGCGTAACGTTATCATTCGTCGCCCAGTTTGCGTCCGTGTCCACGCTCAAAGCGTCTTTCCGTTCCATCGAACATGCTGGCGATGTCGTTCCTGCGGACCACGCACCGCCGTTGCCATTCGCCGTGTCAATCACACTCGTTGACGGATCGCGCAAAGTCAAATTTTCGCCGCTGTTGCTCAAGCCGCCTGTATAAATTTTATCCGCCGCAATCTCGTTGACACTCGCATCATCCGTGCGTTCGAGCAAATAATAGCCGTTGGCAGGGATTGATCCGGACAACGCAACGTTGATGTCACCGCCGTCGCCCAACGTCCAGCCCGCGAGCTCAATCGCGAAAGTTGTATTGTTGTACAACTCGATCCATTCGTCATTTGCGCTCGCTTGTGTGCCAGACCACGCGACTTCGTTGATGATGACATCCAGCGCGTTAAAATTCGGCGGCGGAGTGTTGGAAGGAGTAGGCGTGAATGTTTCTGTCGGCGTTGCAGAAGGACTCGGCGGGGTTTCGGTGGGTGTCAACGTCTGAGTTGGAGTGTCCGTTGGCGTCGCGGTAACTTGACAATAGTTGAACGACGCACTGTTGCGCGGACTTACCGCGTTTGTGAGAAAATCATTCGCGTTATCGTCCATATCTTGACAGCCACTGCTCTTGCGAAGATCCGCGTTTGTCGTACTTGGCGCGGGCGCAAACGATGATCCTTCAAAACAATTCGCGGTCGTGCCGTAGCCAACCAAATCGGCAATCGTGATACTCGTTGGGCATGAACCACTCAACGCGCTTGTGCTGTTGACCAAGGCGACTTTGCCCGCGCCAGCTGCCATTGAAATTGATCCACTCCCATCCGGACTTGGCAACGCGATGCCATTCACACCGCCCGCCTCTTGAATCAAATAGTATTGTCCGGGCAAGAGAATTACATTTGCAAGACTCGTAACTTGCCACGTCGTCCCTGTCGCGCTTGCGTATTGCACAGACCAACCGTTGAGATTCACATTGACCGCGCTCGGATTGAAAACTTCAATGAAATCGTTTTGATACGTCGCGCCCGTATTGCCGCCCGCGCCGTAAATTTGGCTGATGACAAGATGCGCGGGCGGCGCGGACGTATTCGTCGCGGTGTGAGTCGCCGTATTGGTTGGCGTGTGGGTTGGCGTATCAGACGGGGTACTCGTCGGAGTTTCTGTCGGAGTGTCGCTCGGTGTTGGTGTATCCGATGGCGTGGGCGTTTCCGTTGGAGTATTGGTGATGGTTGGTGTGTTACTGGGTGTAAAAGTGTCGGTAGGTGTGTTGGTAGGCGTATCCGTTTCGGTGTTAGTTGGAGTTGCAGTAGAACTGCAAGGATTTGCAGTTGATGATGTGTTGCGCGGATTTGGCGTCCCCGTGGAAAAATCAGTGTTGTTATTGTCTGTATCTGTGCAGCTGTTTGAAGCGCGCAAATCAGCGGTCGTACTGCTGGGAGCAGGCGCGCGTCCTATTCCTTCAAAACAATCGGCCGTTGTTCCATATCCAACGAAATCTATAACGTTCACCGAGAATGGACAGCCACTTCCACTTAACGCAGTTGTGTTATTGACGAGTGCAACTTTGCCCGCCCCAGCTGCCATCGCAACATTTTGATTTGCATCAGGAGTCGGCAAACTAATCCCATTTACGCCTTCATTGCTCATCTGGATCAAATAGGATTGACCCGCAGACAAAGAGCCAGAGAGGTTCACCACTGTCCAACTATTACTTGTCGCAGGGGCATACTGCACTGACCATCCAGAAAGTGATTGGGTTGTGTTGCTAAGATTAAATAATTCGACGAAATCAGCTTTGTATGGCGCGCCCAAATTACCACCACCACCATACACTTGGCTAATCACGACCGTCGTCGAAATTTCGGGTTTCTTTTTTGAAGTGGGCGCAGCCGCGAGAGGCAGAAACAACAACACGCAGACGCCCAAAAAAATCGTCAGCGCAATTACGAGGCGGGAAAGAGGAGAAGCGGAGGTCACGTCTCGATCTCAAGGATGAGCAAAAAGGATCAGACGAATGATGCGTTCAATGAACCGCGCGCGAGTGTACGCAGTTGAGGGAAATCGTCAAGGGGGGTTAGGTGACAAGATGCCACGCCCTCCAAGGGCGTGGCATCTTGTCACCCGTTAACTCGCTCACTGGATCGTGGCGCGCGCCCACGATAAACCCCTATCTTGCGTGAACAGAATCGTCTCCGTTTCGCCAATCACAAATCCATTTTCAGAATCGCGAAAATAAATTTTTCCCAAACGATTCTTTGCGCCGCTGGGAACACGCGTCCAAATTTGTCCGCCGTCCGTCGTTTCCAAAATCGCGCCGCGCATGCCAACTGCGAGACCGTGCTGTGTGTCAAAAAACCAAACGCTGTTGATTTCATCGTTGTAGATTTTGGGTCCGGGCGCGCCTTGATTAGACGATTCCGTGGGTCTCTCAAACACACCCGATCCAAAATAGGGAGTGATGGGAGGTTGAGTGGGTCTGGGTGTAGGGACAAACCGAATGGGCTCGCGCTGCCACGTGACACCCCCGTCATGCGTTTGAATGAGCGCGGCGGTCATTTTTCCATTCAACATGCCAAAGGTACTGGCAAAGCCGATTTCAGCATTTAGAAACGAGAGCGTACGCGGCGCAAATTCGGTGAGCTGTCCTTGCCACGTTTTACCGCCATCTACCGTGCGGAACCGCATCGCGCGTTGCCCAGGGGCTAATCCGGCAAAAGCAACTCCGTTCTGTAAAGTCGCAAAATGAATAACCCGCACGCTGGCTGTCGTTTCAAGTTGAATTGCGTTCCAAGAATTGCCCCCGTCCGTTGTCCGTAAAAGGGTGCCTTGCCCACCACCAATAAAACCGTTGCGCGCGTCCGGAAAATAAATCCTGACGAGTCCGGCGGTAACACCACTCTCAACCTTTATCCATGTCTCGCCCCGATCCACCGATTTGATCAAGAGACCATTTGCGCCACTCGCCCAGACGATATTCGCGTCCACAAAGATAACGTCAGACAAAGATTCTGTCGTGACTTGCTTTTGCCGAGTCCAAGACGTGCCACCATCGGTTGTGCGAAAAATTCGTCCCCCATCCCCTACCACAATTCCAACTTGACGATCCAAAAAATCAATTCCATTCAGGTACGGGGGCGACGCGTCCGCATCGGGCTCATAGATTTTCCAATTCGCGCCGCCATTCGTCGTCTTGAGGACCAGAAAAGCTTGTCCGACGACGAGGGCATCGTTTGGATCAGTGAAAAAAATTCCATCCCAATGCAGGGAACTCGTAATGGGAACGCGTTGGGGCTGCCACGATGTGCCGCCATCTTTTGTTCGCAGAATGATGTTTGCATCACCAACGATCATGCCGATGTTTGTGTCAGCCAACATCACCCCCCGCAGATTTTTTTCAACGCTGCTATTCACAAAATGCCAAGTAATGCCCCCATCCATCGTTCGGAAAATCGCGCCCGTATCTCCAACCATCACGCCCACGCGCTCATCCGCAAATGAAATCGCGTTCAAGTTGCGCTCACTAAAGCTCGTAACCTGTTCCCAACTTTGTCCGAGATCAGTCGAACGCAAAATCGTTCCGTTATCTCCAACCGCCACAATCGCCGTTGTGCCAGCGAGACCAAGTCCATTCAAATTTACATTTTGCGACACCGAGTTTCTTGTCCAGCTCGCGCCTCCATCCACCGAGCGAAGCAGCGTACCATGCGCGCCGACAGCGATTGCCACATCCTTCACCACCGTTACAGCTTTGAGACCGTCTGTAACCGTACTGGGCACCTCTTTCCACGTGCTGCCTCCGTCATCCGTTCTGATAATTGTCCCACCCTCTCCAACCGCAACGCCCATCCGCGCATCCGCGAAAAAAACAGAATGTAAATCGCAACCCGTCACACCCGAACGATCAGCCCACGTTTCACCGCCATCCTCTGACCGCACAATATAACCCAGCGTGCCAACCGCGATCGCGTTTTGCGCGTCAACGCGATAAATACTTGCAAGCGCGCTGGAGCCATCTCCTTGAAAACGGAGCGAGCCCGCGGGCAGTGCGGGCATTTGCCGACATTCAGGAATATTGCGATCACGAGTGGGAGGGATCGGAAAAGATTCATAGTAAACCATCCGACACCCCGACACTAACGAGACCAGCGCGATCAGAATCGCCACAATTTTTGGAAAACTCATTTCAACCTCCAATTTTCAAATTCGCAATTCAATGGCTCACTCCATCATCGGCACTCTCACCCCCTCCCGTCGCGCAAACTCAATCGCCTCCGCATATCCCGCATCCGCGTGCCGAATCACGCCCATCCCTGGATCGCTTGTCAACACGCGTTCAATTCTTTTCGCCGCTTCGGGCGTGCCATCCGCCACAATCACTTGGCCCGCGTGCTGTGAAAAACCGATGCCGACTCCGCCGCCGTGATGCACGGAAACCCACGTCGCGCCATTCACCGCGTTGATCATCGCATTGAGAAAAACCCAATCACTGATCGCATCACTGCCATCTTTCATCGCTTCCGTTTCGCGGCGTGGCGACGCTACACTTCCCGCGTCCAGATGATCGCGTCCGATCACGATCGGCGCAGAGACGTTGCCCTGCGCGACGAGTTCGTTGAAACGCAAGCCCGCGCGCGCGCGTTCCCCATAGCCGAGCCAACATATCCGCGCGGGCAATCCTTGAAACGCCACGCGTTCTTGCGCGAGGTGAATCCAGCGCGCGAGCTGAGCATTGTCAGGAAACAGTTCGAGCATCGCTTGATCCGTTTTGAAAATGTCTTGCGGGTCACCTGACAACGCCACCCATCGAAACGGACCTTTGCCCTCGCAGAACAACGGACGAATGTACGCTGGCACAAAGCCCGGATAATCAAACGCGTTCATCACGCCCGCGTCATACGCGCGCTGTCGTAAATTGTTCCCGTAATCAAAAACGATCGCGCCGCGTTTTTGAAATTCCAACATTGCTTGAACATGCCGCGCCATTCCCTCCATCGAAAGTGCTTGATACGCGTCTGGATCGCTCACGCGCAAAGTGTTTGCTTCCTCCAACGGCATCTCTGGAATGTACGACAACGGATCATGCGCCGACGTTTGATCGGTGACGACATCGGGAACCACACCGCGCGCGACGAGTTCGGGAAAAACATCCGCCGCATTCCCAATCAACCCAATCGAAATTGACGTTTCACGTTTGACGTTCTCCTCCACCCACGTCATCGCCTCTTCCAAATTTTCCGTAATCACATCCACGTAGCGCGTATCGAGGCGTTTCTGCGCGCGCGCGCGATCCACTTCGACGATCAAGCCAACCCCTTCATTCATCGTAATCGCCAACGGCTGCGCGCCGCCCATGCCGCCGAGACCCGCCGTCAAAACAAATTTTCCTTTCAACGATGGAACGCCAAAATGCTTTTTGGCGAGCGCGGCGAATGTTTCATACGTGCCTTGCAAAATTCCCTGCGTGCCAATGTAAATCCAACTGCCCGCCGTCATTTGCCCGTACATGATCAACCCTTCGCGCTCCCAGCGATCAAAATTTTCTTGCGTCGCCCAATGCGGCACGATGTTGGAATTGGCGATGAGAACGCGCGGCGCATCAGGATGCGATTTGAAAACGCCGACAGGTTTGCCCGATTGCACCAGCAGCGTTTCGTAATTTTCAAGTTCACGCAGAGAGCGAACAATCGCATCGAACGCGTCCCAATTGCGAACGGCTCTTCCGCGTCCGCCGTACACGATCAAATCTTCGGGACGTTCCGCCACATCGGGATCCAGATTGTTCATTAACATTCGCAGAGCGGCTTCTTGCAGCCAGCCCTTGCAGGAGAGTTCGGTGCCGCGCGGGGCGCGAATGAGGCGAGAGTTTGACATGAGAGCGTCCAACAGAAATTTCATTTTCAATTTTCTACGAAAATTGAAAATGAAATTTCTGTTGGATCAATTTTTCAAGAGTCGTTCGACTTGCTGCCGTAACTGCGCTTCGGGTAACGCTCCCACAATGCGATCCACCACCTTGCCATTTTTCACCAGCAGCATCGTCGGAATCCCTTGCACTTGGTACTGCGCCGCAGTGCGTTGATTTTCGTCCACGTTCAATTTGGCGATGCGAACGCGCCCCGCGTATTCCGCCGCGAGTTTTTCCAACGCGGGCGCGATCATGCGGCACGGCCCGCACCACTCGGCCCAAAAATCCACCATCACGGGCAGCGGCGCGCCCAACACCTCGCGCGCAAACGTCGCGTCGGTGACGTGAATGGGCTGGGTGTCCTGTGCGCGCGCCCCATCGCCGCGCGGTCTGTCGTCCGCCGTCTGTCGTCCGTCCGGTTTTCCCCCGCGTCCCATCACGTACTCTGTGTGCGCCCGCGCCTCCGTCGCATTTGGCATTTCCGCGCGACTGTACTCATTTTCATTTTTGAATGTGAGCAATGTTGGCGCGCGGATGGCAAAGCGTTGGACGAGCTGGGGGTTTTCGTCGGCGCGAATTTTGGCGACGAGCAAATTGCCCGCGTTCGCTTTCGCCAATTGTTTCAGCGCGTCCTCCATTGCCGCCTCGGGCGCGCCCGCGCTAAACACCGCGAGGACTGGCAACCCCGCGCGCAATACGCGGTCAAAGGATTGATCATTGCTGTTGATTGGTGTATCAAAGGTCATATATCACCTCTTTGGGGGGCGGGACGACCCCGCCCCTACATTATATCCGCGTTATGGCGTTTTTTTTCGCGGCTTTCGCGCCCTTTCGGGGGTTTCGTGTTCCAAAGGTTCTTTAGTATAATTTCGCGCCAATCCGTCCGTCAGACGCCGGAGGGATTGGAACCAACGCGCTGCGTGTAGGGGCGGGGTCATCCCGCCCGAAACCTGTCAGGTCTGTTGTAGCACGCGTTGACCCGGAGGAAATTGCATGACCCTGGCGCAAATGCAAGCGCGCTTTTTTGAACTCAAGGGCAAACTTGCCGTCGGACAATTAACAGAACCAGAATTCAAGCACGCGTTAGAACAGCTGCGGTTTCAAGACCCGCATGGACGCTGGTGGATGATCGGGGCGCAAAGCGGGCGTTGGTATTATTACGATGGCGCGCGTTGGCTGCTCGGCGATCCGCCCGATCCGGGCGCGCCCGGGCTTGAGGCGGGCGCGGGGATTCCCGTGATTCCGCCCACTTCCCAGCGCACCACCTACACCGCGCCGCAAGCCACCGCGACGATTGATCCCGTTGCCAATGCTTCGCAAACCATTTCGGCGGCGTACTCGTACGCACCTGCCCAACCCGTTACCCCCTCGCCCAATAACGGCGCGAACGTGAGCTATGCAGCGCCCGCTGCCCAACCCCTTACCCCCCCCCCCGCACAGCCCGCGCAACCCAGACCATCGCTCGGCGCAACCCTGCATCACGAATTAGGCAAGGTGCGGATGCCGCATGTAGAAATGCCGCATGTGCAGATGCCGCATCTGCACGCGCCGAACCTGCATGTCCCGCCGCAGCTCGTTCCACACACGCCCGCGCAGTTGAAAAAATATCAACCGCCGTTCATTTTAATCGGCGCGGTATTGATCGGACTCGCGCTCGTCGCGCTGTTGTGGCTCGCCGTTGACAATTTTATTCCCGGCAAACCAATTAGCAATTTCTTTGGGCGCGCCCTCGGCGCACAAACGAACGCGCGTCCGACAGCGGTGCGTCAAACGCCTGTCGTGCAAGGCGGGCAAAATGTGGACAACCTCTTGCGCGTGGGGGATGAACTCGCCGCGCAGAGTCAATTTGAACCCGCCCTCGCGCAATATCAAGCTGCCGCAAAATACGCGCCGAACGAAGCGGACGTGTACACGCATTGGGCGCGCGCGTTGGCTTTGACGGGACGCATCGGCGAAGCGATCACCACCGCGCAAAAAGCGACGCGTCTCGATCCCACTTCCGCGAAAGCATTTGCGGAATTGACGCGCGCGTTGGCGTGGGCGGGCCAAACCGATCCCGCGATCAACGCGGGCGAAAAAGCAATTTCCCTCGACAAAGAGAATGCCACCGCGCACGCGTTTCTCGCCGAAGCATATTTGCGCGCGGGACGCACGAACGAGGCACAGCAATCGGTTGACACCGCGCTCGAACTCGACGACACGAATCCCGAAACGCATCGCGTCGCGGGCTGGGTCGCCATTCTTTCCAAACGCAACGACGACGGCGTGGGCGAATGGAATCGCGTGATCGAACTCGCGCCCGACATTTTTTTGTATCAATACGAATTGGGTCTCGTGTTTGCGAATCATTTGAATGATCCCGAAATGGCGATCTCGGCGTTTCAAAAAGCGATTGATCTTTACCCGCCGTATATTCCCTCGTACATCGCGTTGGGACGCGCGTATCTCGCGGCGAATCAACCGGGTCCCGCAATTTTGCAATTTCAAAAAGCATTGACCCTCGATCCGAAATCGAGCGACGCGTTTTTGGGATTGGGGCAGGCGTTTCAGTTGCAACAAAAATGTCCGCAAGCGATTCCGTATTTCCAAAAAGCGTTGGAGCTCAACAAGGAACTCGCGTTAGCGAGCAAAGGATTGGAAGATTGCGGCGCGATTGCCAAAGGTTCCGCGCCACCCCAAGCCGCGCCCACCGACGCGATCATTGCTCCCATCGCCACCGCGATTCCACGAGGCACTGTCGCCCCTGTCACCGGCGGGGGCAATCCCCCCCCCCCGCAAGAAACACCCGCTGCAAACGCGGCAGGCACAAACACCACGCGCAAGGGACGCATTTACTTTCCCGTGTACGACGGACAGTATAGGATTTATTCAGCAAATCCTGACGGCAGTGATCGGCAACTCGTCGTCGAACTTGCGTCGAGTCCTTCCATCAACACGAATGGTTCGCGCATGTTGTTTTATTCGTGGGAAAGCGATCAACGCGGCGTGCATCGCATCGGCACAAACGGCGCGGATAACCTTCACATTTCGCTGCGCGCGGAAGACACTTTGCCTTCATGGTCGCCCGACGGCGGCAAGTACGTGTACTCGACGCGCGCGGGGCAAGGCAGCGACATTAACAAACGCGCGTACACGTTACGCGTTGCCAGCACAGGCACCAAACCGCGCCAAGACCCTGTGCCACTTGTCGAGCAAGCGCAATATCCCGCGTGGGGTCCCGACAATCAAATCGTTTTTCGCGATTGTGGTTTTCCCGATGACAGCTGCGGTCTCGCCATTGTGAACGCGGATGGCGGCGGCAAAAAGGGATTGACCAATATCAATTCCACCGCGCCCGCGTGGTCGCCCGACGGCACGCGCGTTGTGTTCATGAGCAACACGACAGGCAATTGGGATTTGTGGTCGGTCAACGCGAAGGGCGGTTCCCCCGAACGGCTCACAGACGATCTGGGCAACGATGGCTTGCCAACCTATTCGCCCGACGGCACAAGAATCGCGTTCGTCAGCAATCGCGGCGGCAGTTGGGGCGTGTATCAAATTGACGCGGACGGTGAGAACGAAATCAAATTGTTTGATCTCGGCGGTGACATTGCAGGAACGATTGCGGGCAATTCACCTGCCCAGCCGGGACAGACGTGGTTGGAGCAGCGTCTCGCGTGGCGGTAGCGCCTCACCCCCCAGCCCCCTCTCCCAAAAGGAGAGGGGGAGTCTAGCGACGAAAAAAATTTCTGACGCGGTGCGTCAGAAATTTTCTTCGTCGCGATTTTCCTTGCGCGCGCGGATTTGAAATCCGCCTTTTGGTACGAGTGTACGACAAATTACAAATTTGTCGTACATTTTCAGAGGAAAAAACAAATGCCATTTTTGAATTTCGACAACGCGCAAATTTATTACGAGGTCGCGGGACACGGCACACCTTTTGTCATGCTCCACGCGGGCATCGCGCACAACGCGATGTGGGATCCGCAGTTCGATCACTTTGCAAAAACGCATCGCGTCGTGCGCTACGATCAGCGCGGTTTCGGCAAAACGACGACAACAACAAAAGAGTTTAATCGCCGCGCGGATTTGCGCGCGCTCTTTGATCATCTCAATATCGAACACGCAATTGTGATGGGCTGCTCGATGGGCGGCGGGCTGGCGCTCGATTTTGCGCTTGAATATCCCGAACGCGTTGCGGCATTGATCTTGATTGCGCCCGGCGTCAGCGGTTATCAACCCTCTGCGGAAATTCTGAAACAAGAAGAGGAAATGGACGCGGCGTTTAGCGCAGGCGATAACGAGCGTGGCATCGAAATGGAAATTCGCTATTGGGTGGACGGACCCAAACGGGCACCGAATCAGGTGGATGCCGCCGTCCGCGAAAAGGTGCGCGCGATGGAACGCGAGAATCTGCAAATCAACACAGAGGGCTACAACTCTCTACGCCTCACTCCGCCTGCCATTGGACGCTTGCGCGACATCCACGCGCCCACGCTGATTATTCAAGGTGACGGCGATGTGAGCAATCATGTCGAACTCTCGCAACAACTCGCGCACGAAATTCCGAACGCGGAATTATTTGAAATGGCGAATGTTGGACACTTGCCGAGTATGGAAAAGCCAGACGAGGTAAATCGTATAGTTGAAAAATTTTTGACCCAAATCGCTTGACACGCCCTCCCCTTTCTGCTATAGTACCGCCAACAAAGACACTGACGCAGACGAGTACGCGTTTTACGAATTTCAGAAAGCCCGTTGATTTGATGCGAGACGGACAATTACGAAAACGCTGAATGGACTGCCGAGTTTTGAAATCGAACGCGTAGGGGCGGGGTTATCCCACCCATGCCCCGCCCGCCATTAAATTTCAACGGAAAACGCCCCCGTTATCGCGGCTGAGGGGATAGAAATTGGAGGTTGGAAGTTGGACATCCGCCCCAATAGAGTCCCTGCAAGAGTGAGACTGGCTCCAACCATTCCGTCGCACCGCGACGGATTTTTTTTTCGAGGCAAAGAAGACCTACGAGGTTTTCGGAAACCTCGTAGGTCTGGCTAGTCTCAATTAGGGTGGTACCACGGGTAGCATTGTAATCAATGCAACGCTCGTCCCTTTCGGGATGAGCGTTTTTTTATTTCCCCTTACTCCCCCTCTCCTAAAAATTTTCGCAAGCGAAAATTTTTAGGAGAGGGGGCTGGGGGGTGAGGCACTATGTTCCAACCCACACGCGACGAATTTCTCGAACTCGCCACACGCGGCAATCTCGTCCCAATTTTCCGCGAATTGCCCGCCGATCTCGAAACACCCGTTTCCGTGTATCTCAAATTACGCGAACAGAAAAATCACCGTCCTGAAGAAAGTGAAGGATCATTTCTGCTCGAATCGGTGGAAGGCGGCGAACAGATTGCGCGCTATTCGTTCATCGGCGTCAATCCTTCGCGCGTGATTACATTGCGCGCGGGCGATTCGCTCGATACGGTGCGCGACGCTTTAAAGAATTATCGCGCCGTCACCGTCCCCGGTCTCCCGCGTTTCACGGGCGGCGCGGTTGGTTTTCTCACCTACGACATGGTGAATCAATTCGAGCGGCTTCGCACGCATCGCAACGGCGATTACCAAGAATATCCGTTACGCGATTTGCCTGCAGCGATTTTCATGTTGACGGATACCGTCATCGCGTTTGATCACGTCAAGCATCGCATGTTGGTTATTGCCAACGCGCATGTCGAGGGCGACGCGCACAAAGCGTATGACGAAGCCACCGCGCGCATCAATCAACTCATAGCGCGTTTGCGTCAGCCGTTGTATCCGCCGATGCGCGGCAGCGTGGCGAATGGGTTTCAACTCACCTCGAATGTGACGCCCGAACGCTACTGCGAAATGGTGCGGCGCGCGCAAGAACATATTGCAGCGGGCGATATTTTCCAAGTCGTCTTGTCACAGCGTTTTGAACGCGAGACGCACGCCGAAGCATTTGAAATTTATCGCGCACTGCGTCGTCTCAACCCCTCGCCGTACATGTTCTTTCTCGATCTCGGTGAAACGCAATTCGTCGGCGCGTCGCCCGAAATGTTGGTGCGGCTCGAAGATGGCGTCGCGCAATTGAATCCGATCGCTGGTACGCGGCGGCGCGGTGTGAATGAGCAAGACGACGCGCGTTTGGAACAAGAACTGCGCGCGGATCCAAAAGAGCGCGCGGAGCATGTGATGCTCGTTGATTTGGGGCGCAATGATTTGGGGCGCGTGTGTGAGTTCGGATCGATCAAGGTGCAGGATTACGCAGTGGTCGAACGCTATTCCCACGTCATGCATCTCGTCTCGCGCGTCATTGGAAAATTGTGCGGCGAGTACGATGCGTTCGATCTTGTGCGCGCAACATTTCCAGCAGGCACATTGTCGGGCGCGCCCAAAGTGCGCGCGATGGAAATTATTGATGAATTGGAAAACGCGCAACGGGGTCCGTACGCGGGCGCAGTCGGCTATTTTGGTTTTCCCAATGAAGCGAATCAATCCAACATGGATTTGTGCATTACGATTCGCACCGTCATCATGCGCGGCACTCACGCCTACATTCAAGCGGGCGCGGGCATCGTCGCCGATTCGATTCCCGAACAGGAACATCAAGAATGTGTGAATAAAGCAAAGGCGTTGGCGGAGGCGATTCGAGTGGCGGAGGAAGAAATGTAGTGGGGAGCGTGGAGCGTGGAGGGACAAATTCGCTCCACCCTCCACGCTCCACGCTCGACGGAGGAAAAATGATTCTCGTCATAGACAATTACGACTCATTCACCTACAACCTCGTGCAATATCTCGGCGAACTCGGCGCGACATTGCGCGTGTTTCGGAATGATCAAATAACATTGCAAGAAATTCGCGCGCTGCAACCATCGCACATTGTCATTTCACCGGGCCCCGGGGATCCGACGGAAGGGGGCGTGTCGAATGATGTGATTCGCGAATTGCATCACGACATTCCCATTCTCGGCGTCTGTCTGGGGCATCAATGTATGGGCTATGTGTTTGGCGGAAACGTGACGCGCGCGCCCCGTCTCATGCACGGCAAAACCTCGCGCGTCTTTCATCGCGGACACGGACTTTTTGAAGGGATGCCGAATCCGTTTGAAGCGGGACGTTATCACTCGCTCATTGTCCAAGAGCCGCTGCCCGAACCGCTCGTCGTCACCGCGTTCACCGATCAAGGCGAAGTGATGGGTTTGCAACACAAAACCGCACCAATGTACGGCGTACAGTTTCATCCCGAATCGGTATTGACGCCGAACGGCAAACAATTATTGAAAAATTTTCTTGAGGTCGCAACCCTCAAAATTCCAGTCGCGCCGCAGATTGCAACGGTCTTGCCGTCTGTCGCGCCAACACAAAGGAGTCCACTCATGATCCGCGAAGCCATTTCCAAATTGATGCTGTCGGAAAATTTATCGCAGCTGGAAGCTGAAGCCGTGATGCAAGAAATCATGGACGGCGCGGCGACACCCGCGCAGATGGCGGCGTTTCTTGTCGCGCTGCGCTTGAAAGGCGAGACGATGGAAGAAATCGCGGGCTGCGCGCGCGTGATGCGCGACAAAGCCGTGCGCGTAACGCCGCAGAGAACCGATCTTGTTGACACGGCAGGAACGGGTGGTGACAAATCTGGCACGTTCAACATTTCCACCACCGCCGCGTTCGTCATTGCGGGCGCGGGACTCGGCGTGGCGAAACATGGCAACCGCGCCATTTCGGGACAATCGGGCAGCGCGGATGTGTTGGAAGCGCTCGGCGTGAATTTTGATCTGACGCCCGAACAAAGCGCGCGCTGCATTGACGAAGTGGGCATCGGCTTTTTGTTTGCGCCAAAATTGCATCCCGCCATGAAAAATGTCGCGCCCGTTCGCAAAGAACTTGGCGTGCGTACCATATTCAACATTCTCGGTCCGCTCACAAATCCCGCGTACGCGCCCGCACAAATCATTGGCGTCTTTGACGGCGCGTACACCGATCCAATGGCGCGCGTGTTAAAATCAATGGGCAGCCGCGCCGCGTATGTGTTTCACAGCGCGGATGGTCTCGACGAACTCACGACGACTTCGGACAATCACATGTCCTTTTTTACCAACGGCGTGATTTACAATGAAACGCTCGACGCGCGCGAACTCGGTCTCGAACGCGCGCAGCGTCAAGAATTATGCGGCGGCGCGCCCCAACTCAACGCGCAAATCACGCGCGATATTTTGAACGGCACGGAACGCGGCGCAAAACGCAATGTGGTGCTGTTGAACGCAGCAGCCGCATTGGTCGCAGGCGGCAAAGCCAACGATTTGAGTGAAGGATTGGAACGCGCGGCAGAAGCGATTGATTCGGGGCGCGCAGAAAAAGCGCTGAATGAATTGGTCGCGCTGTCGCAGAGTTTCGCGCAGAATTGAGTACGCTTGTCATTGCGAGGAGCGTTGCGATGATTACATCGCTTGCGATGCGATGCACTTCATCGCCGCAATCTCACACGCGAGTCAGACCAAGATTGCTTCGTCGCTGGAGGGCGCTCCTCGCAATGACAGGCGGAAGTTTCTGAGCAGCGGAGCGAAGAATCTCGAGTGCCGCGTCGAGATTCTTCATTTCATTCAGAATGACAACCCGTACACTTGAGTGTTCATGTCATTCTGAGCGGAGCGAAGAATCTCGAGTGCCGCGTCGAGATTCTTCATTTCATTCAGAATGACAACCCGAAACGGTTGACCGCGCCTGTCATTCTGAGCGGAGCGAAGAATCTCGGTCTGGCAAAAAAAGATTCTTCATTCCATTCAGAATGACAACCCGAAACGGTTGACCGCGCCTGTCATTCTGAGCGGAGCGAAGAATCTCGGTCTGGCAAAAAAAGATTCTTCATTCCATTCAGAATGACAACCCGACACGAATGATCCTCGACGACATCATCGCCGTCAAACGGCGCGAAATTGAAAAACGGCGCGCGCGGATTTCGCTCAATGAATTTCGCGCGCGCGCGGAAAAATCACCGCCTACGCGAAATTTTGCGGACGCGTTGCGGGGGGGGGAATGTGTGGCGCTCGTTGCGGAAATAAAACCCGCGTCCCCTTCGCGCGGCGATTTGCAAGTCAATGCTGATCCTGTAAAAATCGCGCGCGTGTATGCTGCCAACGGCGCGTCCGCGATTTCCGTTCTCACCGATCGCGAATTTTTCAAAGGCGATCTCAATAATTTGAAAGCGGCGCGGGTTGGCGCAGATGTGCCGATACTGCGTAAAGATTTCGTTATTGACGAATATCAAGTGTACGAATCCCGCGCGCTGCAAGCGGATGCGATCTTGTTGATTGTGCGAATTTTGGATGACGTGCAATTGCGTGAGGTTCGTTTGCTCGCGGAATCGTTCGGCATGGCGGCGTTGGTGGAAATTCATGACGAACGCGAACTCGAACGCGCGTTGAAATCAAATGCGGCGATCATCGGCATCAACAATCGTAATCTTGCAGACTTTACGTTGGATTTGGCGGTGACAGAATTGCTTGCGCCGAAAATTCCGCATGAGAGAATAATTATTAGTGAGAGTGGGATTTTCACGCGAGAGGATGTGGAACGCGCGGCGAACGCGGGAGCAAACGCGGTGTTGGTGGGGGAAGCGTTGATGCGCGCGGCGGATGTGGGGGCGACGGTGCGGGAGTTGGCGGGGGTGAAACGGTAATCAGAAAACAGTATTCAGTGGTCAGTGTTCAGTTGCGTATTGGGCAAGGTAAAATGGTCGTTGTAAAAATCTGTGGTATCACAAACGTTGAGGATGCGTGTGTTGCCATTGAGGCAGGCGCGGACATGCTCGGCTTTATTTTTTACCCGCCGAGTCCGCGTTACGTCACGCCCGAACTCGCGCGCGAAATCGTACTTGCGATTCGCGATTCGCGATTCGCGATTCGCGCCGTGGGCGTTTTCGTCAATGAATCGCTCGCGCACATTCGCCCGGTGATGGAAACGGCGTCGCTCGATCTCGCGCAATTGCATGGCAGTGAATCGGTGGAGATGGTACGAGAACTTGGCGCGCGCGCGTACAAATCCATTCAAGCGCGTGACCTTGACACCGCGCGCGCGTTGATGGCAAACTATCGCGCATCCGTGAACGGAAATATACCCGCGTTTATTGCGGATGCGCCGCCCGCGCAATTGCCCGGTGGAAATGGCGTGGTTGCGGATTGGTCAGTGGCGCGTGAAATTGCGCGCGAATTCCCGATTTTGCTGGCGGGTGGTTTGAATGTTGAAAATGTGCGCGCGGCGATTGCACAAGTGCAACCATTTGGCGTGGATGTTTCGAGTGGCGTCGAACGCGAACCGGGATTGAAAGATCACGCCAAAGTGCGCGAATTTATTGCGAGGGCGAAAGGCGCGGCGGGCGAATAGCAAATCGCAAATCGCGTATCGCCTATCGCAAAAGCAAGAGGATGGGCAATCTGCGATACGCGATACGCGATAGGCAAACCAATGAACAAAGGTCGCTTTGGAAAATATGGCGGGCAGTACGTTCCGGAAACATTGATGCCCGCGCTGGCGGAATTGGAAGACGCGTATGATGCCGCGAAACGCGATGAAGCGTTTGCGCGCGAGTTTCAAGAGTTGCTGCAAACATTTGTCGGGCGTCCAACGCCGTTATATTTTGCAAAACGTTTAACGGAATTGTGCGGCGGCGCGAAAATTTATTTCAAGCGCGAAGATTTGGCGCATACGGGCGCGCACAAGATCAATAACGCGTTGGGACAAGGATTGTTGGCGAAACGCATGAACAAATCGCGCATCGTTGCGGAAACGGGGGCGGGGCAGCACGGCGTCGCGACAGCGGCAACGTGCGCGATGTTGGGACTGGAATGTATCGTGTATATGGGGACGGACGATATTAAACGCCAACAGCCAAATGTATTCCGCATGAAATTGTTGGGGGCAGAAGTGCGCGAAGTGAACGCGGGGAGTCGCACCTTAAAAGATGCGATCAATGAGGCGTTGCGCGATTGGGTAACAAATGTTCGCACGACGCATTATCTTTTAGGTTCCGCGCTCGGTCCGCATCCGTATCCGACGATGGTGCGCGAATTTCAAAGTGTGATTGGGCGCGAGGCGAAACAGCAATTATTGGACGCGGAAGGAAAATTGCCGACAACGTTGATTGCGTGTGTGGGTGGCGGAAGCAATTCAATTGGATTGTTTGACGCGTTTCGCAACGATAAGGTGGAAATGATTGGCGTGGAAGCGGGTGGGCAGGGCATCGCGAGTGGAAAACATGCAGCTCGATTTGCCGAACGCGGTGTTGGCGTGTTGCATGGAACGTACACGTATCTTTTGCATGATGAAGATGGACAAGTGCGCGAGACACATTCGATTAGCGCGGGTTTGGATTATCCTGCGGTTGGACCCGAACACGCGGAATTTTTTGAAACGGAACGCGCGGGCTACACCTATGCGACGGATGACGAAGCATTGGACGCGTTCCAAAAAATTTCGCAGCTCGAAGGGATCATTCCCGCCCTTGAATCCGCGCACGCGGTTGCGGAAGTGTTGAAACGCGCGCCGAAAATGGCGCGGGATGAAATCGTGATTGTAAATTTGTCGGGACGCGGAGATAAAGATTTGCAGACGGCGATGAACGCGTTGGGTAGTCAGTGAGCAGTGAACAGTGAGCAGTAATCAGTTGGTTGCTGAATACTGAATACTGAATACTGAATACTGATTACTGATTCCAAACATGAATCGCATTGACGAAACTTTCAATCAACTAAAAAACAAACGCGCGGCACTGATGCCGTACTTGCCGTTGGGTTATCCGAACATTCCGATATCGCGCGAATTGATCCGCGCGGCGCAGGACGCGGGCGCGGATATTTTGGAGTTGGGCGTGCCGTTCAGCGATCCGCTGGCGGATGGACCTGTGATTCAACATGCGACACAGGTGGCGTTGGAAAACGGAATGAATTTGAAAAAATGTTTGGACATGGTGCAGGATGCGCGCACGAATGGTGTTACAATTCCGTTGGTGTTGATGGGCTATTACAATCCGATCTTGCGGTACGATTTGAAAAAATTCGCGCGCGACGCGTTTGAGGCGGGCGCGGACGGCGTGATTGTGCCTGATTTGCCGATGGAAGAAGCGGAAGAATTGCAGCACGCCGCGCACGCGCAAGATTTGCATGTGATTTTTCTCGCCGCACCGACGAGCAGCGCGGAACGCTTGAAAAAAATTGGCAACGCGACGCGCGGCTTTTTGTATCTCGTATCCCTCACAGGCGTCACAGGCGCGCGCGAAGGTTTGCCCGAAGGCATTGATGATTTTGTGAAACGCACGCGCGGGGTGACGAACAAACCTGTATGCGTCGGCTTTGGCATTTCGACGGCAGAGAATGCGCGGCAGGTGGCGCAGATGGCAGATGGGGTGATTGTTGGCAGCGCGTTGGTGTCGAAAATCAGTGACGCGCAAAATGCGGTGGAGAACGCGCGCGAGTTTATTGGCGCGTTAAAACAAGCAGTCATTTAGAAAATCGCGTAGAGGTAATTTGTGGGCAAGTTGTATCCTCCCGGCACACTCATTCAAGATTTCAATATCGTCGAACTCGCGGGCGACGGCACCGCGTCGAATGTGTATTTCGCCGCGCGCGAAAATTTTTATTATTGGCTGTTGCAAATTGAGCAAGCCGATTTTGCGCCGTCCGTGCGCTCCCCACAGCTCGAACGTTTTGAATTTGGCGGCGAGCGTTGGATGGCGTTGCCAACGACAGGCACGAGCATTGTCGAGTTAGCAGGGTGGGTTGACAAATTTGAAACAGCTTTTATCGGCTGGCGGTGGGCTCTGTTGGCGCGCAACGCGGGCTTTGCGAGCGCGCGGGGCGCGGTGTGGCGCGAGGGCAATGATTTTAATCTGGCGCGCCAAATTTTCAACAGTCAGGGCGAGCTCATGTTCACGCAGCCGACGCGGAACGATCCGCCCGAATATGCGTTTCCGCCGCCCGAGTCGGAAGATCCGCGCACGTCCGCTTCGGATGTGTATGCGTTGGGCGCGGCGTTAAAGCAATTGCTTCCCGCAACCGCGCCGCGCGCGGTGCAGAGCGTTTTGACGCGTGCCACGGATCCCAATTCAGCTAAACGCTATGCGGACGCGCACGCGTTCGGCGACGCGTTGGCTAAGGTGTTACCCGAGCCGCAGCGTGCACACGCGGCGCGCCCGCCCTCAAAATTGCCGCGCAATCTGATCCTTTTGGGCGCAGGTCTGGCAGCGTTGTGCGTGGCGATTTTCGCTCTGCTCGCCTTTTTTAATTTTAGTGAGGAGATCGCTGTGGCTCGTCCCGAACCACGCGCCACAGACAAGGTCACGCAATTTACCACCCAGATTTTGGCGTGGACGATGGACGCACAATGCAACGCGGTTGTGCAATTACGCGTGTTGGATGATGGCAAACCTCTCGGCGCGATTGACCTACTGCAATTTTTTGTGCGCGCGGCGGGACAACCGATTGAACCGCTCAAGGTTGAGAAAAATGCCGAGGACGCGGTTTATACGCTCACTTTTCACAATGGCGATTTTTGTTTGCGGGGGGGTGAAATTCGTGTGACCGCGCAGACGGTGGGCAAACAGGTCAATAATATCTTGTGGTATTACCCGAACAAAGCGGAAGAGGGATCGTTTTCGGGGGTTCGCCTGGGCAGCCGCCAGATTATTACGCGCGGGTTTCCGCGTCTGCGAATGTATTTTGGCATGACGAATCGTTTTGGACGCCCCTTTCTCGTCGGGGGGGCACTGCGCGTGTCATTACGCCAAGATGGGGTGGAGGTTCCAGAGTTTCAATTTGCGGCGGTGAATCCGGACACTGATCCGCTGACAGCGGCGTTGGTGATTGATACGAGTGGAAGTATGCAGGGCGAGCCGATTGCGCGCGCGAGGGAAGCGGCGATTGCGTTTGTGGAAAAATTGAACCCGCAAGAGCGCGTGTGTGTCTATCGCTTCTCGACAGAGGTGCAACAATTGCACGAATGTAACACCGACCATGCGGCAGCTATTCGCGCGTTGAATGGTTTGACGGCGGTGGGCAATACGTCTCTCTACGATGCGATTGTCAAAGTGTCCGACATTCACGCGGCGCGCGCGGAACGACAAGCGATCATTGTGTTGAGTGACGGCGATGATACAACGAGCAAAGCGACGTTGGAAGAAGCGATGACGCAAAGCCAGCGGACGAATGTGCCGATTTATACGATTGGTTTGTTGAACAAAGATTTGCAAACCGACATTTTGCGCCAACTCGCGGAACGCAACGGCGGGAGTTATCTCGAATCGCCTTCGCCCGATCAACTCGGAGGATTGTATCAGGGGATTCGTGAAGCGTTGGCAACGCAATTTTTTGTCGAGTTTGATTCAGTTTTTCCCGAACGCAAACAGGGGGGTAGCACCCCACTAAATCGTGGAGTGGGTCATATTTGAACAAAAGCGAGTCCTTTGGCAAGCTCCATCTGACTTCCCAATCAGATTCAGGAGCAAAAACCAATGGACCCGCAATCCGTATTTTGC
>Ga0247727_10005321_pt1 | contig 26272 bp, 33 predicted proteins | sample WisWelCaveWW1625_FD_202498 | JGI IMG/M metagenome (GOLD analysis project Ga0247727, IMG submission 202498) | Biofilm microbial communities from Wishing Well Cave, Virginia, United States - WW16-25 | ecosystem: Environmental > Aquatic > Deep subsurface > Groundwater > Cave microbial mat | place...
GGCTGTCTCGTATCACCCCTGTAGCATAAGCGATCTGTGGACATGATTCCAATCGGACATTTAGTCGCAGGCCGGGTTGTTCGTGCCTACCCAGATAAAGATGCGTATCTGGTGTGGTTGCACGAATCCAATACGTTTGCCCTCCTTCCGAAACGGTATCAGGACCATCCACTCAAGATACGAGACTCAGTCTCTGCTGCAGTTTTTAAGTATGGGGGAGAATACCCGATACTTTCTCAACGCTGCGCGCACTTTATCAGAAAAATCGCCGAATCTGTTCTCCTGCCGGCACTTCGTGAATACGGTATCTCTGTCCATCGGGTTGCGACCGTGGAACATGCCGATTTCGTCAAAATCGCTATTAAGCATAGTGATCCGACAAAAGATCCAGTGAAGGTGTGCAAGGTCCTTATCCCGCAGTTTACCAGTCAGATTTCCCGCACCATCTGTCTCGTTCGTTACAGCCAGGATCTCGAGGCCTATATCGCCAACGCACTCTCTCCTGCTCCGGCACGAGCCATCCGGCATATCTTTGTGTATCGAGAAGCACGACGAGCCCGTGTGATCGTTGAACGCGGCACGATTCGGGCTTTTCTCGGAAAGGCCGCAACGAATGTTGCGACGGCGAGCAAATTAACCGGGATCGGTATCGAGCCGTTCGATGAGTCTGAACTAGCTGGGGGAACAACTTGAGGAGGCGTCTATGACAACAACCACAATTACCCAGAACGGTCACGTGGGCCAGGTCCAGCCGCCCGCCGCCGTCCAGCCGGCGGGTCGAGAGAGCAACAAAGGGCAACAGCGGACTCGGGATCTGAAACAACGCATTCAGGATCGTCGCGATCGCACAAAGGATCCGTCTTCTATTCTCATTCTTCATCGCACGACGGAAGGGAGGATTCTCTCAAATTTGCTCTTCCCCTTTGACAAAATCGTTCAGCGCCTTCGTCGTGGTGCTGGTGATCAAGTGCCGATGGAAACTGTTCACGCTGTGCAGGTTCGGATTGAAAATTGGATGGAGCAATGTCGTGCCCTCCTCCAAAGTTTTGGAGTCGGGAACAATGCGTGGCAGTGGAAAGAACCTGCGTCTGATATCAGCGAACGAATGGAGTTGGCAGGCCGGAAGAATGCGGTGGTGATCGTGCCACGAGTGCAGGACACCACGAAGGTGGTGCCTCTGATTCGAGCGCTCGATGACACCATGCTGCGGATTCGGATGGAGGCCGAAGACCTGTCGAAATACAAAGACCAGTTTCGACTTCTTGGGGAACTGGTGGTTGGGCTGCATCAAATCATTCAGCACGGTGCCCGTGTCACGGACACAGAATACAGAATCAACGATGACCTTGGAAAGCTGTTACGGCAGAGCTCTCCCGCGACGGACGCAAACCTATCCGCCCATAAATCATAATGTCTGAAGGAGGATGCCATGTATCGCGCAGTACTGTTGTTGCCAATCATACTCATGACCACTGGTTGTGTGGGTTGGTGGACCTACGATGAGTTGCATGCCAAGCACGATCATCTATTGGATGTGAAAGAACAGTGGGAGAGCGAACAGCAGTCGCTTGAAACCCGAGTCGAAGATACGGCTCGGGCCTATCAGCATGTGAGTGTGGAGCAGACCACATTGAAGCACCAGGTCGATCAGGTCATCGACACGATGCGAAGTGCGAAGGAAGATCTTCGTATCGCCAGTGTCAAGATCGATCGGCAAGAAGCAGTCCTTCGCACTCAACAGGAGCAAATGACTAATCTGGGCCAGAAATTTGTTTCGGTCATGAGTCAGGTGGCTACATTGGCTGAAACCAATTCAGCGTTGGCCAATCGGATGGATCAGATTCTTGTACGCTTGAACAAGGTCGTTCAGGCGAAGCACGCAGCGCCTGCAGACTCCTCTAAGACCAAACAAGGATCCGCTCCAGCAAAGGCTGCTCTTGATAGGCCAGACGATGCTGTGGTGAAGGAAGACGACAAGAACGACAAGAACAAGGTTCCCCCCGCAGATTCCAAGCAGGCTTTTATGCCTGGCGTCGTACTCCCTGGTAGTGCTGCCTACTCACTAATGAACCCGGTGGTTACCGGAGTGGGACTTTCAGTAGGCTCGGTCGCTTCAACACCACAAGATCTGCCTCAAGCTGAGGCGCGTACAGTTCCTTCACGAGAGAAACAGAATGTTCCTGAGGTCGCGAGTTTACCGGTCGTTGTAGCGGTAAAGCCGGCTGTTCCTGAAGTAAAAAAGAGTTTCATTACTGAATGGATACAAAAGCTTCGTCCAACTGTGGTGAAGGCTCCGGAAGCGCCGAAGCCTAGTGCAATGACTTCAGTAGGTGGGCAGAAGGCTTCGGATGTGAATGAGAAGTCGAATGGGGAGGCGTTCGCTGCGCCCATGCCATCCAATTCACTCACAATTAGCACTCACCCTGGAGTGCCTGCGACTGGCCCCATGCCAGGGGCGCGGGCTTCGGATGCTCCTGCAGTGAAGCCGTGAGGTCATGATGAAGGTGCTTACAATTCCTTATTTCCCCTTTCGTCAATATGAGCCGATCGATGCCTTAACAGAGTTCCAAACGGTGGGGCTGGCCTCTTGGCGAGATTGGTGGGCCAAGTACTTCGATATTTTTGGTGGGCGCGCTCGGGTCTACGAACGTCCGACCATGAGTGCAATCCAGGACGCGACCTCTCGGATGAAAAAGGAGGCTAAGGATCTGGGTGCTGATGCCATCATCGGGTATTCGATTTCCGTGTTTCCGTTGAATTCAAAGGGGATGGGGATGTCTCAGGTTCTCGTCTGCGGAACGGCAGTACGGTTTGTATCCATGCCGGCGTCGAAAGTGACGTCGCGTATCACTCGACCGGCTGAAGAGCCGACTGAACCGACAATTGCTGAACACTCGGTTCCGGTCGGGGTGTTTCCAGGTTTTTCAGATCTGGATATCCACGTGCCATCTCTCGACGGTGTCAGCAAGTCGTCCTCGATTGTTAAGTGAGAAATGTCATTATGCATGTGTTGATCGCCCTCTCGATAATCCTGCTCTGTGCGTTGGCATTGCCCGCGGCACCAGTTGAGGCGAACCATTGTGCGGTGTTGCCCGACGCGTATCAGCAGGCAAATTGCGAGCTCGGCCATCAGAAGGCTAGTGGAATTGTCGGTGGGGGAATCATTGCTCCTAATATGGGCAATGTTCCTCAATATTCAGGATCGCCTGGGTGTGTGACGTCCGGGTGTTCCGGTGCATCACAAGAGGGATATTTTACTAACACCGGTGATATGTCGGCTCTAAATTCTGCGGGCGGCTCAGCGGCTGGCACAGATCCTCGTTATGGGGAGATGATGACCACACAGACAGACAAAACTGGCTACAATCTTTCAACCAGCGCTCCTGTTACTACAGCTGAGACTAATGCGGCGGGATATACAGGGTCGACGGGCGTGGGGACTACCTGTATCGATGTTCAGACCTGTACTAGTTGGACGAGTGGGACGCCAACAACACAGCAGTGCACGGCTCCTGGGTCGGCCGTCTCGAATTGTCATATTGAGGTCACGACGACTGCCCGGACATTGAATTTCACATTGACAATGCCATCGCCCCTTCCGATTGTTGGGTGGTCATCTCCTCATAGTGTGTTTGTGCATCTTCAAAGTTTAGGTGGTAGAAATTACCAGGCCTTGATTGGACGTGGCCATGGCTCAGTATGGAGCTGGTACACGCTCTATACCGTTACCGCTCCTGATCCTGGTCTTGCTCCGGATGAGATCGTCGTACAGAGCAGTGTGTCGGTAAATATCACTGTCCAGGGAGACGGAGGGCCTGGGTGCGGGACGTGGACTGGCGATGTGCCCGTGGGGGCTTTATGGGAAGTGCTGGCGTGTTCTGCGAGTGGTGACCAATCTGGTTGGGCGAGATTGAACAGCGGTTTCGGATTTTATGATATTCGAAAAGATGTCATTGATGATGGGTGTGGAGGGCTTCGCGCGAGTGGATGGTTGCTCCAGACATCCGTCTGTAATGATAACGTGCCGCGTCAGGTGACCACGGATACCGGCAAAGTGCTCACGCTTCCCCCACCAGCGATATTCCCTTTGAATAATTGTTGGGATCGGGATGAGCAGTGGGGTTATCAAGGCACTGCTCCTGATACCTGCGGTCCGCTTTTGAGCCAGGGATGTAGTCAGATTGCTTCTGTGTGTACCGTTCCCCTTCCTGGGGGCTGTGATACCTATCAGAATACCTTCTCATGTCCATCTGGTTCAGTCTGTGCCGCCTATACGACCGTGCAACAGTGTACCGATTGTGGAGCTCCCGGAAGTCCTGTTCCGTTCTGTGTTGACAAGACCACTCCTCCCAATACGAATCTTGCTTTAGCCGCGACCTGGCTACAAATCGCGAAGGATATTGAGGATGATTGGGATCCTGCGAATCTCAGGATTTTTACAGGTCAACGCCGGATATGTGATTATGACACAGCGGGGCAAATCATCGTGAATTGTTGTGATACGGATCCGTCTAAATTGTTTGGAACCTGTTCGCAAGAGGAAATTGATCTGGCCTACGATCGACAGAATCGGAAAGCCCACTTTGTCGGGACGCGTTGTGTGACGCAAGTGTTTGGCATTTGTATTCGCAAGGAGGAAGTCTATTGTTCGTTTCGGACCGAGCTGGCTCGGTTAATTCACGATCAGGGACGTCCTCAGATCGGCAAGTCGTGGGGGACAGCTGACACGCCGGATTGTGCTGGGTTCACAGTCCCAGAATTCACCAGCCTGAATTTTGCGGCGATGGATTTTAGTGAATGGTATCGCAATGTGAGTGCCAGCATCGATCCAGTGGCGATTACGAATCAGATGATTACGAAGATCTGTGCTTATACGGGCACTTGTCCTTAACGTCAACGAGGAGCAAGTCACACGTATAGGGTGATCATGAAAAAGCATTTGGTTGGGTGTGTCTTTCTGGTTGTGACATGGTTGCCTTCCATATCAGACGCCGCTACTGAGCAGTCTCCCCATTTGATAAATCCTTTTTGGTACGTGAACCATCCGTGTGTGTATCACGCGGCCAGTCGGTACACACTCACGCCGCGTATTCTCGAAGCCATCGTCCACGTTGAGTCGAAGGGGAATCCGTATGCTGTCTCCGTCAATGAAAAAGGAGAAGGACATCCCCAGGGACAATTGACCTATACCGAGGCAAAAGCCGTGGTTCAGAAGTTGTGGAAGGAAGGCAGGAATTTTGATGTTGGTCTGACTGAGATTAATTCGATCCATATGAAGACCTATCGTCTCGATCCTGTCTTGCTCTTGGATCCGTGCACGAATCTCTATTGGGGGGCCTTTATCCTTCGCCAAAAGGTCAATCAATTTGGCGAGGGGTGGGTTGCCGTTGGACGCTACAACGGAAGTCGTAACGTGGTGGGCTATAGCTGGAAGATCTTTGAGGCGTTGAAAGTCATCGACCAAGTTGTCCATGGAAAGCGGTAAGGAGGGATTACAAGGAGGCAGCAATGGGAGACTCTGACGTGGTATCCGTGACCGTTCCAGGCGATTTGCTTCCGGTGGAGGTTCCTTGCCGTCTTGATCCTTCTGAGCATTACGCCGTGGATGTTGTAGCTGGGAAGGAGCGCCGTGTGATTGAGGGTCTGCGACGGCTGGGCTATCTCGAGGTGACGTCTCCGATTGCCGGCTATGTTCAGTTTACTGCTATGGAGATCAATCGCGACCTTATTCAGCAAATCCCGAATGTCCGACAGGTCATGGCATTGGGGCACGAGTCTCTCTCTGTCCCACCAAGTGAACAGTCGGGTACAGAGTCGTTCAAAGAAGGGGATCTTGTCCGAATCCGATGTGGTACGTACAAGAAATTTTCAGGAATTCTCATTGCCTGGAGAGATCAAGCCGGAGTGGTCGACACCATTATCTTCGGCCGCTCCGTCCGGGTGCCTGTTGATCATGATGAGATTGAGTCCATTCCTTTACCGGAAGCCTGGAAGTAGTCATGTGTAATCTTCATCAGTGGATCCCTCGGTGGTCGGGTAAAGCCCATCCTCCCGTCGTTCAGCCTGTCCGGACGCAGATCAATATCGATCTCGATACGATCGCGAGGAACATTTGGCTTCCCTACAACATCGACTTTATTCAGGAGTCGGGCGATCTCAGCGAAAAGCCCGTCGAGCTCGATCCTGCGGCGATCGATGATCCTGAAATCATCAAAGAGATTCGCCTGAGCAAAGAGATCGAACAGGCCCAGTTACAGGCCGAGCAGCCCACGGTGCCTTCGACCCCCTCCCTCCCTACCAAGCCGAATGTGGTTGTGCAGTTTGATGAGTCGTTCGATGAACGACCGAAGCTGAATCCTCCTGTTCAGGCCGAAGGATCATCTGAAATCATTCGGGAACTGATTCTCCCGAACGAGAACATTCTTCGGACGCAGGGGGTGCTCGCCCAAACGCTGGAACTAGCCAAGATCATCGAGCAGAAAGGGACTTGTCCGTCGATTGTGACGATCGCTCCAGAAAAGGATTCGGAGTATGCCGATCTATGGGCTATTCGTAACACGCTGGCCCAGGTGTCCATGGCGAATCACACCCTACGTGTCTCACAGATTGCGTTGCGCCTCGTACGGGAGCAGTACCGAGATCATCAGCTCCTCGTGCCGAAGGTGCTGATTACCGCGTTGGGCCATGATCTTGGCAAGATCCCAGATTTCCGCGCTGCCGGTATCTATTCCATGGGAGACCATCCCATGATGTCTGCGGTGAAGTTGCAGGAAATATTCAAGGGGACGGATCTTCCTTGGTTCAATGAAGTGATTGAGGCGATCAAATCACATCATCGAACGAGCAAAGACCCGCTCGATGTGTTGTTGAAGCGAGCGGACGGGGAAGCGCGACAATATGAGTTGGCCGCCACCAAGGGGAATCTGGTTGTGAAGCCATGGGATGAGTGGTGCACGGCTCCAGAGATTCTGCAACTCATTGAACCTCGGATCAACATCCTTGGTCGCGGGAACAAATGGGCCGCCTTGGCCATGAAAGATATCGTCTACGTGGTGCCGGAAGTGCTGCTCGAAGCTGCTCGTCATCTCAGCGAATCGAAGGGGGTGGTGGACATCACCTTGATTCGTCAGTCTGATTATGAAGGGGCATTGCGAAAAATGGTGGCCCAGCTCCGGGACGCGCATCTTTTGGCGCTGGATGTGGGTGATGGTTTCTATGGGAGAAAGTTTGCCATTCAGACTCCCAAGGCAGGCGGAGTCCGTCGATCGTATCTGGTCCCGATTAAGATTGGTGCCTTTTCGGTCTCTCCTGGTGAGCTCGAGGCGCGCAAGCGCGGCGTGCTCAAGACTGTGAGTGATGTTCGGCCTGAGAGTGCGTAGGAGGAGGTGTGGAGGATCTGCTGTTCTGGATCAACCCGTTGGCCTACATCACCGAAGATCAGTATTTGGCTTGGTGGACTTGGGTATCCAATCTCGTATTGAAGGGGCTTCCGCTTCATCTGATTACTCTGTCGGCTCTAGGTGCGACCTTCTGGTTCGGTGCGTATAAGCTGCGCGCCGGCATCGGACTGTTTTGCTTTCTCATCACAATCCTCTGCGCGTACGTTCACGCTCTCATGCGACTCTTGAATTTAGGTGAATGATGGAACGTGGCGCACGGCCTGGCCCTCTCTTTTCTGAAGGCAGTCCCCGTAGTCAACCGCGCAGTTTGATTACGGCGATCAGCGAGATTCAGGAACTGGCGATTGTTGAGAAGATGGGTAGGAGTCTTCCCGAGCAGATCATGCTACTGGATCGGAGCTTCGCCTATGCCGAGGTTGGTGTGTACGGCGTGGCTCTCGATGCCTTGTTCAGCGTCATTGGGATTCCGCTCAGCATTGCCGTCTGCTGGAATCTGATGCCGATCTTCGGGTCTTGGACGCCCGGGTTGTTCGATAAATTCATTGCCTTGTTTATCGGTGTCGGGTACGGCGTCGTATTTAACGTAATGATTGGACGGACCCTTGGCGGGTGTTACTACGGCAAGGTCTGCAAGCGATCGATCGATCTTATTTACGAGACGATGATCTATTGCAACGTGTTCAAGATCCTGATTCTCTTTCTGGTCTTTCACGGGATTCGGAACGTGATCACTCCGGAATTCGCGCATAACATCTTCGATACACTCTGGCCGGCGTTTCGACCATTCATGTCTACCGACTCGGCCGTTGTGTTTCAGGACTGGATGGTCAATATGCGTGAAGTGATGATTGTGTCGAGTTGGTGGGCGTTGGCAACGACACTTCTCTCTCTCTTGGTGCCCTACGTCTACTTCCAACGTGGCGAGAGACGCGCAGCGGAGGAACACCGTATCAACGTGCTCTACGACGGCTACTAGCGTTTTTTCATTCGAATCTTCCGAGCTTGCAGGCGAGGGTAGTCTGCTGTCACAGGATTGGATTCAGACGTGAAAGGGAGGAGCCCCCTTAAGGGGGCTCCTCGTCGAAGAGTGTTAGACCCCGCTCTTCTTGGCCTGCGTGATGAGGGTTTTGATATTGAACCCTCCCAAGGAATGGATCATTTCGGCCGATGGAATCGTGTCATCATCTGGCCGGCGCTTGCTTGGTTTTTCCTGGACGCGATCGGCTTGTTGCTTGTTACCAAGGTGTTTCTGAAGTCCGATAAACAATAATCGCTTCAGCGTCGTGGGCCGTTGATCTAGCCGAACTCGCCGAAGGTACCGTTTGATCATCACATCTCGCTCGCTGTTGTTATTGAGATAGACCAGAACTTTCATCTCTCACCTCATGCAGGCGTGCCCACTATCGGTGCTCCTTCTGTTTCGGCTGCACGACTGTCGTTCGCAGAGGCCTCCGTAGGCTCGGGAGACGCTGCCTCGTGGTGTCGGTGCTGGGCTTCCTGCCATCGAGCGTATTGGAGATAGCCCATGGTATTCGCAAACTGACCATCCTTTAAGACTTGATAGGAAGGCCGATAGGCACCGAGATACGGTTCCACTATTGGGACGCCGCCTCCACAAAAGACGAGTCGATCCACATTCGGAGCGCCGTCTCCCCACAAATAAGTGATCTCATTAAACAGTCGCTCGGTCAGGGGCTTGATGCAGGGTTGGATGAGGTTCGCGATGATGTTTTCTGGAATTACTTCGCCCTTGATGCGAAGCGGCCGGATACCACGGAACGCCCAGTCTACTTCGTAGGCATCGACGGGTCGATTATGTTGTTGAGCCAGACGATTGGCTACCTGAGCAAACACTTCGCCGACGCCAATGATCAGGCCGGCCGACGACTTCGCCAGAAATTGGCCATCACTAAAGCACACGAGCTCTGTGGTCCTGGTTCCAATATCAATCAACCCGACCCGGCCCTCATTCAGTTGCGGATCCTGGGCCACCGCGGCGCAGTACGCGCCCACGCCTTGCGGCAGGATGGTGATTTCTTCGGCGTGCAGGCCACGTCGCAGCACGTCCCGAATCTGCTGGTGGGCTTTGACGGCGCTGTAGATATGCAGCGGCAACCCGGTCATGACATGGGCTTTGGGGGCGATAAACTTCGAGGCGTATTGGATGATTGCCTGGAATCGGACCGATGTCCACCAGCTGTCATATTGTTCGACGAATCGGAAATCCCGGGTGGCCGCGTGTTCTCCGACGATGTACTCAACCCCGTCCAGAAACACTGAGGGGCAGGCTGCTGACGCAATGCCTAAATCAATGGACCCAATATCACCAGGAGCCACGAGAGACGGGAAGATATGCTGGGCCCCTGAGGGATCCATGATCTTGGTGTACCCATACCCCACATCAAGGCTGAAGATGGGTAGCCTCCGAGGACCGCTGTGCGTGATCCGTTGTGCGGATTTGGTACGTGAGTGCGCGGATGATTTTTTCATACAGTGCTCCTTCCTGAGTTAGATGAACAACAGGACCTTCTGAGGAAGTTATACGGAATTGAGGAAGGCGCCTTTCAGCTCGACGTTTGGTGGCGAAAATGGTGGCAAGAAACCTGGATGTGTTCTGAGAACTGCTCTGAAACCCTCGTGGAAACAATCAGATAGGGTGATGGAATTCTGAGTAGAGCCATGACGTTATTACGCATGTATTACGCGACCGATCGGGGGCGGTCTAAATCTCGGCGCTCATTGCAGATAGGCTGCACGAACAACTAGTCGATGTTGTTAAAGAAAAGACATGGCAGAGGCGATAAGGGGCACTGCGAGGTCTTGATGGATTTTCGTAATGGTCTCGGAATCTTGTGCGGAAAATGTGGACAGGGATTCCGGCGTGTCAGGACGGGGTTGTTACCATTTTGTGAACACCCTAAGACTAATATTCATTAGTCCTTTCGAAAAATCGGATAGGGAGTGGTGTCTGCCTCGTATACCCTCTGGTGAGGAGCAGCAAAAGACGCGTCAATTATGTCAGTCAGTGAGGGAGTCATGGAGCACGTTGGGGAGGGTTCTCAAGAGAAGGTGGTGTTAGGGGAGGCTGATCGCTATGAGCTGGGAAGAGATCGTGAAGAACTCTGGAAGGGCAAGTTGGTTCGAAAGCAAGGGTATCTCCAACGGCAATCGGAATTGGTCGCAACGATCACTGCCTTGGAGAATGACACGGATCGGAAACGGATTATCGAGGAACTGATCAAGGCTCTTGAAGAAGAGATTGGATGGGCTCCAAAGTTTACGAAGATTGAGCGATGGATGGAGGCGGTCTTCGAGAATGAGAAGAAAAAAAGGCCTTACCGTGTCGCCACAGAGGCGATGCGGTATTTCCATATCGAACAATCGAAATTGCGATCCCTGAGAAAGCTTGCCCGGAAAGTGAAGCGGCGAGTTGTGATGAGGAAAGTACGTGAGCAGGACCAGAGGGAAGCGGTGACGACATTACATCTCTCAATTGAGGATGGATTGCCGGCTATAGGGAGATTCTCCTCATGATGGGACGAACGCATTGTGTGGTACCAGTCTGAATTGCCGCCTGGTTATGTGGTCCTGATCCAGGACCGATTAGTGTGGCCGGGAGTCCCGGGGTCTTACCGGACATCGACGAAATCAAAAGTCATATGGGGTATCGGGTGTGGCAGTTCTCCCGTGGCTTCCGAGGGTGGATTGGACTTCAGAATAGTACTCACTCATTCGGCGGTTTGGCCGGTGCCGTTATTCTGGCCATGGTTTGTCGTTTGGAGCCGACATGGATCCTGGCGGGGATGATCGGCTGGACTTGCCATCTGGTGCTCGATGCTCTATCAGGTGGTATCCCGTTATGGTGGCCATTTGCTCAGGGGTCAGGAATATCGGTGGACGCTCGCCAATTGGAAAATGTTTGGATTGCTGGATTACACACACATGCTCGTTGGACTGGTGTCATTGATTGCCGCATTTGCCGATCAACAGTGGCTGCAGGTCTGGATCGATCTTCTGAAAGACGATAACGTGCGAACGTAGCAGAGAGGGAAGTAATGTCCGATGTAGAGAAGCGACCGTTGCCGGCATGCCGACCGACTGGACTCCTCACGATGATCCAGCGGGCCACGGATGCCAGCCTTGTACAGTCTCTTGGCGTTCAACCGATCCTGGTGCAGGGGATTGGTCGTAACCCCAAGCAGTGGGAAGGGCGGGTCTACTTTGACCTTGAAGATCCAGAGCAACCCACCGTGCGTCTTCGATCCTGGATTTCAGGGAAACGGGCTCCTCAGTGGAATCAAGTCTTGTTCCTGACGGTCCTGATCCGGACGAAGATCAAAAAGCCTGGGGTGATGATTGAACCAGAGTTGGAAGTGGTAGGGATTCAGGAATCTGGTCAAGTTGCCTCTTCCCGCGATGAGCTTCGCAAGAAGTTCATCGCGGCCATCAATGCCAAGAAACTCGTGGTTGCAGATGTCTTCCTGAAAGAGATGCCGAAGGTCATCTTGGTGACGAATCAAGGCGGGGAAGCCGATCGGGACATTCAAAGCCAACTGGCGGGGTATCGGGATCTGTTGGCGTGGGAGATCCAGTCCGTACGGATGACGGAACCGCAGAGCGTGTCAACGGCCTTGAAGGATGTGTTGGGGAAAGTGGGACAGGTGGATTTGGTGGTCTTGGCTCGTGGAGGAGGAGAAGGGATTGCGGCCTTAGATCATGAGCAAGTGCTTCAGGCTGCGTCAGTTCGTGCAGTTCCCTTGGTGACGGCAATCGGCCATGCCAACGATCATACCATTCTGGACGATATTGCAGACTTCTCGTTAGCGGTTCCAAGTATGGTTGGGAAGTGGCTGGCTGAGCAATTTGAAATGAAAGCCCGTCGTCAGGCTGACTCAAAGCGCTTGTTTGGATTGAAACTGGAAGAGGAATTGAAAAAGTTGCAAGGAGAGATGGTGGCGGTAGGGAAAGCGAGAGTCGAAGAACAGAAGGCTCTACTCCAACTGCAGACGGACTGGGGAGCGTTGGTGGAACGGGTGAACAACCTGAGTCAGAACAGATCGTTTTGGCGAACCGGCGCGCTTGTGGCGTGGGTCTTCATTGGGGGGTGGATTGCGAGGAAGATTCTAGGCTGGTGGTAACATTGAATGCAAAGCCCTGCCGCCGAAGGCGGCCTCTTGAAGACAGGGAATGTGGAAGAGGCCGATCCAGTCGCCCGACGATATCCGGCTTGACTGTCCTTCCAACCCTGCTCCCTCATCTTGTGATGAGAGGGGAAAATACCCTCAGACAGATTGTCACAGGTACTCTCGAAGGGAGAGTCGCTCACCGAATCGGATCTTCACGACTCTCAATCCTTGGAGCGGCCTGCTCCCTGTTCGGCTCCGGGCTCTCATGCAGCGGCGAAGCGCGTGCGTATCACGCGCGAAGCCGCCATCTGCTCTTCTGACTGGTACCAGCCAATACGGGCGCAGTTCCCCACCAAAAGCATCTGTGGCAGCAGCTTAGTGGGCGGATCAACCACCAATGTCTCCATGCGCCTACCGTGAACCAAGGCAACCTGGCCACAGATTCCTTGGATCTGCCGTATTACCTGGTCGGACTAGGGCAGCGTAGCGCGGAGAACACCCGCGCGGAGCCGCCTGTCCTCTGCCTGGGGTCAGTACCGCACCCACATGAAGGAGAGGTGCAGTGCTAGGCCCAGCCCAGTGCCTTGCGCATTGCCGCGCGTCGTTCATCTTGATCGCGCAGTTCACGTTCCAGTCGAGTGTTCCGACGTCGAGCAATGGCGTCGACGACGTGACAGTCTGCACGACTGAGTTGAGCGCGGGCTTGCTCGTTCAATTGGAATCGACCAGACAGTTTCTGAGCCATCGTGGACCTCCGGGTTCATAGTGAAGAATCACCCGAGAGTGTGACTGCCCGCGGAGCGGGCCATCTTTCTAGAGGGGAGGGAGCCCAGATTGCGAAGGAAGGGCTGGTTCTGTCTCGCCCAGTTTCCCAAGCACTGCTCGGTGACATCGTCCAGGTGAGATCCCCTGGTTGTGTCGTATCCGCGGTTACCGATCGATCAATCCGGCTAGTCGCGGGAGAGCGGCTAGCTTCGGTTCATGAGTCCATTCGATCCGGATCTTGGCGGTGCAGATATGAGCATCGGCATGCCAGATGGTGTCGTAGTGGATCGTGGGGCTTGATGTATGTCGCACACGGAGAACCTGGGTTTGGTAGCTGTGGGCCACACGTGCGATCTGCAGGGCGACGTTTTTGGCCTGATCGCAGGCCAGCGATTCATTCTGCGTGGGTTGGCTGGCTCCATCGGCAACAATGATGTCGTATTCAGCGAGTGTTGGTTGCGGCAAGGGGATGCCAGGTCGACCATCGTCGGCCAGGGCAAGCAGCGGGACCATCACGATGGCACACACCAGCGTGGATAGCATCAGACGGGTCATTGATGACAGTTGCATAAGTCCTCCAGCGTTATGGTGAGTCAGAAAGAGAAGGAGTCACGCGGCCTGCTCGCGCAGCGAGCCTGGGTTTAGGAGTTCGGACGGAAGAGAATGGTGAAGCCGTGTTTCAACAATTGGGCTAATGCGCCAGTATCAGCTCGGCGGCCCAGTCGTTCGCCGAGCTCGTGGAGTTCTGGCCAGGCGATCTTGTTGTTGTTGATATGGTGGGTACTGAATTGACTCGCATCGGCTCCAACTATCTCGGCTAATTCCCGCGAGCTTGTGGAGGTTTCGCATGGGAACAGCGTGGTCGTGACGAGATACCCATCTGGCACCCCATCGTAATGATCTGGGGGGTAATCGAGATGTTGGGCAACCTCATTGGAATAAGGACCAAAACCGGTCAGCTCTCCGTTCACACCCATGATTCATTACCCCGTTGGTCGAACAAGGTTCACATCCGCTTTTGCGTAAAGGCACATCGTATAGTCATGGAGTGGATGTCAGACATGCGTTGGCCTCCTCGCGCATGACCCGGTCGAATTCTTCGGCGATCTCGACGGTATAGCAGTCGGTCGTGTAGTGCATCGGATCGGCGCAGAGACAGCGAGCCCCGAAGAGGCAGCCGATCGTAAAATCAGCATCGTGGTCATCATCATGAAAAGCCTCGCCTTCTGTGATGTCGTCATCACCGTTACCCCCTGTCAAATCGTCATAGACTTTCAGCTGCAACTGATCGTTGATCGGTGGCATCTGAACCTCCTTACTGAGGTGCGCGGGTTAGCGGAATAATTCGATCGGGAACGTGGGGTAAAAGGACCCGGTTTCAGCAGCGGTGCGGGCGACACGGTCCACGCGGCTATTCCCTGGCTCGCCGCTGTGTGCTTTGACTTTTGTCCAGGTGATTGAGACGAAGGACTGTTGAACGGTGTGGCGGTACCGATGCGTGAGGGGAGTGGACGTCCGCCACGTACCTTCAGCCCAGTGCTTCAGGCCCATGTAATCGAACCTGATCTCAACAGTCTTGCAGCTATGGAAATGACACCAGTCGATCGCTTTTTCAACGGCATGACATTCGCCCGCAATGTTCCGAATCTTGAGTGCGTCCGCGTCTGAGAAGCAGCCAGCCATCCCATCGAACGGAGCGCCATTGCGCCACACCTCGAAAGCCCAACCGATGGTCGCGTGGTCGTCCTGATGCTCAATGTAAGAGCCATCCACATAGATGACCGTCGTGCCGGGCTTTTGCTCGATCGTCATTCGTGAGCTCGACGGAGCTTGGGGAACGATCGTGCGTCCCTTGAAGAGCTGCTCGATCTGTTGCCAGAAATCGAGTGGCCAGGTTTGGCCATCAGCGACGAGCGAATGGCCTTTCTTGCCGACATAGACTGTGGCGCCGAACCGCATATTGGTCTGCGGTTGGAGGACCACCATCTTCTGTCCGTACTGGATGGCTTTCCCCATCTCGGCATAGATGTCGGCGTCTGCCAGAGTCGAGATGAACGCGAGAGTAGCCGTATGGGCTTCTTCGACCGCCGCGATTAGCGCAGGTGTCATGGGATCCTCCTGTTGTCTAAGCAATCACGGAGATTGGCATCATGCCCGCGCAGCGGGCCTTGAGTCGTCCTCACGAGCTGTTGATGTAGAGATGACGAGCTCCGATGGGAAGGTCTGGAGCTGGCTCGTGGGGACGATGGCTCCGTAGCGATCTCACCACGTGGGCGAGCCGACTAGTGATGTCAACGAGGGCAGAAGAGAGTGCCGTAATCCAGCGATCGATTCGGCCATGTGGAATACATCCGTGATGTTGCAGGCAGCGAACTTATAAGCCACCAAAGAGTACGTGAAAACTCCCATCGGCCTGATACTCCACTGATTTATTGCCCACATCCTGATTCCGGTCGTCCTGGACGCTCTTGAGCATGATTGATGGAACGGAGATGCCAAGTTCGATCAGCTTGTCTTGAAAATACTCGACCGATTGTGTGCCTTGGATTGGCAGGTTCTCGTCATTGAGATTGGAGTACAGATAGAGTGAGGAGTCTTCGTCTGGATGATCCTTGAGGTCTTGAGAGGAAACAGTCATGAAAACGTATTGGAGAGGACGGTCCCATCCGAGGTCCACCGTGACTGGTTTCCCATTCAGTGCGGTCTGAAATATGTGATGACTCATAATCTCCTCCGGATCTCAATCGCAGAACTCGTGTTGCCGAAACTCCCTACCGTAAACATGGTCGGTTCTGGAGAGGATCACACGCCATACCGTCGTATTGGAATCTTCCGAGACAGGATCGCTGTCTACCCCGTAGGGCTATGAGGTGCAGATCCTTGGAATGATCGCTGACAGAGTGGGTTCAGAGTCTCTGGATCGGCCATGATGTCTGCCCGTGGGATCCGTACAGGATTGGTTGGATCGATCACGACGAACTCAAAATCAAACCAGGGTTGAAGAGCGTCTTCGGCGTGAATGCGGCGGGCTTCACTGACTGTATACCCTTCCTGCTCAAAGGCTTTCCGAAGCGTACTGCGGGCCAAGGCGTCTTCATCAAGGATGAGAATTTTTGCCATAAAACACCTCCTGGTGAAACGTAAGGGGAGGAGTCTGTACTGAAGATCTACGAGATGGAAGGATTGTGGCGGTCAGTGCCTATGTTGAGGAAGCCCTGTTCGTATGACCTCTGGCCGGGTGGTGTTCGTGCCCCTAAGGTGAGTCTGTTATTCCATCTGTTGCTCGTGAATCAGGTGATTTACTGCATTCCGGTGTAGTGAAGATGGCGTTTGTTCGGCCGGATCTTCCTGAGGAAGGGGTTTAGCTCAATGTACATAGGACGATGTCGCAAATACGAAGAACGGAATTTCCGAACGAGGATGCTCACGCCTTTGACGATTCCGATCACAGCCACGACAACTCCGAGCACGATCAAGGAATTCATAAGAATCCTCCTTTCTGGATCACATGCACCTGATTGATGAGCTGCTATCGAGGTCTTATCGGATGGCTGCCGGCCGTGGCCGGCCTGGTTATGTGGATGGAAGAAGTGAGGCGGCGTCTGTGGTGCGAGGGAGGTCGAAGTATCGATTAAGCTTCCCGGGTTTTCGATAACTTTTATTCATGTCTACGGTGCCGAAACGGTAGAACCAGCTCCAGGCATTGTATGTATGAACGAGATCTCGCACAGCTGGGACCAGTCGTAAGGCTTGGGCATGTGTGGGGAAGGGTTAGACGAGCAAGCGAATCGGCCCATGTCGTAGACCGAGCAGTCGTAGGAGTCAGGGTCCTCTTCGGGGTGGGCCTCGTGACAATCGAGGAGGATGTGGCAGAGTTTGGGAATAGGCATACCCATCCCTTCATGATGATGAGGTGTTGGTTAGATTACGGTTTGGATGGAGACAGGATCACGAACCGGTCATCCCAGCGCGCAGACAGAATGGGGTGGACATCATCCCAGTGCAGTTGGCCTAAGCCACACCCCAAGCGCACCGTGTAGACGTCCTTGAGTTCCAGGTTGTTCACATAGCGGAGGAGTTCGTCTGCTGATTGGGTGATGAGAGGGAGGAGGCTTGGTTCAAACGGGTCATCTTTGGTAGGTATTGAGAAAACCCGATGGTCAGGAAACGCATAGACGTGATTGCCGGAACGAGTAAGCAATTCGCCGAGTTGACGAGGAAGGTTGGGGAAGCGAAGCGCGGCCACCTTGGCGAGCCCTGCACCCATCACGGCCGCGCCTGAACGAGAGACCCTCCCATTTGTGGTGATGCCAATATATGCTCCCGTACTCCAGAATTCCCAGAGATCGCCGATCTGTTCGCGCATAGCTCCTCCTGTTGCTGTCATAACACGATGACGTGTGCCCGGCAACGGGCCAAATGGTGGGAGTTTAAGGAAGGACGTGTGAGGCCAGCGAAAGCAGTTTGGCGCCAATGAGGGCACACAGAGCACAAGCGATTAGTCCCAGGAGGGGGTGTAATGGACTCACGCCATTGATGATCCGGAGCAAGAGGAGACAGAAAATGGCGAGGATGGTAAGGCCAGCCACGATGAGGGTTCCTGCGAGGAGCCATCGAATCAGGGTGTTCAAGCCATGCTCGAGGGATTGTCCCAATGGTACTGGTTGGAGTCGTTCTGATGCGTGGCGGCCAGTGGTCTGCAAGGGCTGTTCCTCATATCTGCCATGACTGCTTGAAAACAGATTTGAGCGCCAAGCGCCTTTCGTTCTTCGATCGTCAACGGAGTGAGATAAGGAGCCAGGACATCTTCGATGTCATCGAGGTGGCCTAAGTGGAGCCAATGACAGGTCTTCGAACGGTCCGGTTCGCCATTAGGCAACCATTCCGGGATTCCGACAAAAACTCCCGTTTCGAGTGCCTGCATGACATCGTCAGTGTCGGGATCTGTGAATGAGTGTCCTCGCTTGGAGAAGCGAAACCGGTACTCATTGATTGTAATGATGCGGTTTTTCCTGAGTTGACGTTCGATCATCGCATGGAGCCGTTCGATCGGGGTCACCATCACGTTGAGTGGAACTGCTGTTGTGGTTTCATTCATTCCGTGGCTTCGTCTAGGAACAATGAAGCCCCTGATCGTTCCCAGGGGCAAGGGGGCGGTAGTACAGCCGGAGCCGCTTCGGCGTGTAGATACCCTGAAGTTGGAAGCAGTGAACCTCAGGGTATCTCGTCGTCCACAAACTATGCGCTGTGATTTCTGCCTGCACGGACCATGGTGTATTCAAAGCCGGCGATCTCATGTTTCCGGCCTTTCTTGTTCTCCTTGCCTTCCCACTCCTGGTAGTCCAGGGCGCCATTCACCTTGATCTGATCGCCTTTTCTGAGCTCTTGCGCGGCCTTTTCTGCGGTTTCTCCGCGGAAGACCACGTCAACCCAGTTGGTTTTCTTGACGAGCTGCTGTTTGTCGTCGAGCCAGTTCCGGTGTGAAGCCAGCGACACGCGCACGATCGCCTTCTTGGTGCCGCTCAAGTACTCGAGTATGGCATCTTTGCCTAACTGGCCGCCGATCTCGATCTTGTTGATGTCGTTGTAGGGCTTGGGAGGTGTGTGCTGTTGTGGAGTGGATTCGTTGGATGTGGCTGGTGCAGCAGTGGTCATGATTTTCTCCTTGGAACACGGTGTGAAGCTGCGCTGTCCGTCCTCTGTGTTGCGAACAGTCATTGAGGGAGTGCAATGCCCGCGGAGCGGGCCTGGGTTTGATCGAATGTCAGAACCATTCTTCGCAACAATGGCGTGTCAATGTTGGGGGTCGTTAGGGATGACATAGCCGTCACTCCGAATGAGTCGTGTTTCGGAGCTAGGGGGAGTGACCGTCGAGGGGGCCAGTCGGAGGTCGGCGATCTGCAACGGCCGCATGACAAATGGCCGATTGGGATAGTCGGCTTGGATAGCGTGTAACAACGTGTCGACTGGGATTGAGCTATTGATGAGAATCACGTGTTCTTCAGCTCGATCGGAGAATTGCACATGCCAGGCTTGCACACTGGGAACGTAGAAGGGTATGGCATCGTGAAGAGGCATTCCGGGATCCTTGGTGACCGCCTCAATTTGTTCAGTCTCCTGTTTTTCAGGAATCGACTGAGGTAGGTCAGATTTCTCCAAGACTGCACGTAACCCTTGGTAGATCCGTTTGGCCGCGTCCGACCAGTTCGGGTTGAGCGGAAGTCCACGGAAGGCGGCTTCAGAGGCTTTGTGTTCATCGTGAGTTAAGAGACGATCAACAGGCATGACTGTGTCCTGGTTGATGAGTGGATTCGTTGCATATGGGAATCAATCGTCGACACCGTTGGGTCGTCAGAGACGCCATCTTTTTTTAGACTGCTTGGAGGCGGTCTCGATGATGATTGATCTGGGTCAGGACTGCGGTGAGGCTGGCATCGGATTGGAAAATGGATGCGCCGATATGCATTTTCAGTGCGGGAAGGACGGAACAGGCGGATACAGCGACCCCGTCTTCTTTTGCGATGGAGATACATTCCCACAAAATGGGTTCTGGACTGTGTTGCAATTGGGCCAAGGCCTCACCGTGTCCAATGACAATGAGTTTCCCTTTGGCCCGGGTGATCGCGACATTGATCAGTAGATGGGGGCAGGCATATTCAAACTGACTGCCGAGCATCGAGCGAGTAATGTTTTCAGTGTTGACCGTATCGAAAATCAGAATGTCGCTAGCTCGGCCTTGAAATCGATGCACCGTCCCGACTCGTACCTGGTCTTGGAGTCCTTCATGCCGGACTATCCGCTCGATTAAGTCGACTTGAGCGCGGTAGGGGGTAATGATGCTAACTCCTGGGAGTTGGTCGGGCACATTCAACGCTTGTTTCGCCAGCCGTACGGCGAGGAGGGCGTGGTAGACGTTGAAGGGCGAGCCTTTCGGATCTCGAAGGGTGACAGGTTGGGCCTGGGTCGTATCGATGAAGATCAAGGCTTCTCCCGGAACTGGGGCGTGAGCCGTCAGTGATTCGCGCAAGGTCTCCAGGTTGGGGGCCGATTCGTAGCGGAGTCCGGCTCTGGCGTACAGCCGGCTGGCCACACGAGCAATATGGGGATGCATGCGGTATTGCGTGCTGAGGGCCACGACGCGGGGATCATTCCCAGAGGAAATCTGAGCCAGTCGGTAGATGCTACGCGCGAGCCAGTGTTTGGTGGATTCGGTGCGTACCGTGGCGATGGGTGGAAGCTGCAGAAAGTCTCCCACGACGATCACCCGCTTGTTGGCGAGACAGGCTGCGGCAAAGATTGCCGGGGCGATGCCCATACTGGCTTCTTCGATGATCACGGTGTCGAATCGCTGATTTTCGAGGAGCCGGGACGTGTAGCTTCGGGTCAGGGTTGTGGCGACAATCGGAGCGTTGTGGATCAACAGTTCTTCTGTGCGGCTCAGTCTCTGCTCGATCGTCTGCAGTTTCTTCTCCAGCCCCTCTTTTACTTTCTTGAATTGTGTCTGGATCGTGGTGAGTTCTGCCGTGGTCCAAATGTTGGTGTCCCATGCGACTGGTTGGGACAGGCGCTCTAAGGTCGCAATGTGGTTGGCGGTCCACGGGGATTTCGTGTCCAGGGTCTTCTGGACTTCAGTCAGTCGTTCGTAATCGAGTTGCTGACTTCCGGACAGCCGATGAAACTGATCGAGGAGATGGTGTCGTGTGGACCGTTTCAGGATCCGGAGCACTGGGGGCAGGGCATCCATCTCCTGAATCTCGTGGTTGATATCGTTGAGCGTGAGTTGTCGTTCCTCGATCGTGTGTTGGAGGACGCGGTTCGCCTTCTCTGACTCCATCACCTCGTGCTGGAATGCTCGAATGGTGGTTTGCGCATGATCGTACTCGGTCAGGACGGTGAGACAGGATTCAATCGTCTTGAGGTCCTGGTCCAGATCGTTGATCTGGTTTCGGATCTGACCGCTTTCTGTTTCCAGCGGAACGTTGTACGCGATCGTCAACGCTTCCAAATTCACCATCTGTGACCGATCGCTGCTATCCGGGCTTGGGCTGCCAAGACGGACTAAGCTGCCTTCGGTCAGTCTTGGCCGTCGTTCGAGAGTGGTGTCAACGACATGATCGATCGCCGTATTGGTAGGAGAGCAGATTAAAGTCCGTTCTCCGAGGTCATTCAAGGCGAGACTGATCGTTGAGATCACTTCGCTTTTGCCGGTTCCCGGGGGGCCAATCACATAGGTCACATCCTGTTGGATGCTTTTGGTGAAGGCGTGGAGTTGTTCTGTATTGAGCGAACCGGTCGGTGTGATGGGGGTGTATGCAAGCAAGTCCGGCCGTGCTGAGGGATCAAAGGTCTTGAGCGCGAGCGACGTGCTGAATCGCTCGGTTTGCCGGCCGATCTGAATGAGTCGCTTATCGAGACTTTGTAGGAGTCGGAGTGAATCAAATGCCAGTTGGGCTTCTGGAATCTCAGGGGTCAGCTCGGCGTCGATCGCTAGAGCCAATCCATCCAAGGAAAACCCGACGACACGGCAGGGAAATCGATTGGCATTCAGGACTAACGATGGATTGCCCTCGTCGAGAAACTGAGCGGGGATGGGCTTGCTCTGAAAGAGAAAATAGTTGGTGCGTCCGGACTTGTGTTGTCGCTTGCCATCCTTCAGCGGGAGGGCGAACGTTTCCTGTCCGGATTGGGGTTTGCGACCGCTGAGTTCATCGTGAATGGCATCCCGGAAGGCTTGGAGGAGGAGTTGGAGCCGGGCATGGTCTGGCTTGCCCGATGCGCTGTCATAAAAGGCCGGTATAGGTGCAGTCATTGAGCCTCCTTCTGGGGTCGGTCAGTGTGTGAGGTCATGATCACGGGGCATGAGAGGCTGGCGCTCGGAGAGCGCCCTGTTCTGGCGAGGGTTGTGAAGGTCAGGCGGTGAGCAGTCGGAGTGGTAGGGGCTCGCGCTTCTCTGGGGAGCAAGACTGGTACGGATTATGCCCAGGCACTAGAAAGATTTTATCTGAAGACCTCTTGTTTTTGAAAAGACGATTGGGGTAGCATGAATCATCTATTTGGTTTTGTAGGCTCTGCTGAAACATTTCTTCTGTACTCTCGTACAGATTTTCATCTCTCTCGATGTTGTGATGTGCTCTTTCGATTGATCATCGTAAGGCACTCACGTACTCACTTTGTGCTTTCCATATTCCCCGCGTCTTCCCTCTGACGCTCTCTGCATTCCGTTTCACCTCCACTGCTTTTCTCACCATCCGATCTCTTGATGCATGAGGTATCACTGAGATCTACCATCGTGCCTTGTCAGTCGCATTTCACCATCACATTCACATTGGTTGCGCACATGTTGCCAGCCACTAACAGGAGGTGCTTTCATGATGTCATGTGCAACTCGCATTACTATCCAGCCTGTCGCAATTGATGGAATCCGTCCGCTGTTTGCTCAACGTGGATGGTTTCTTGGCACCATTGCTGAAGAAGGTCGAATTGTACGTTGCAGCGAATCCGTTGCCTCTGAACAGGATGTGTGGCGCGTATTTTCGGCATTACGGCAATTGGGTGTGGCAGATCAGGATTATGTCGGTCAGGAATCATCGCCGAATCTCTATCTGGGTTTGGGAGTGATGTCGTTGTTCTCGCCAAATCGGACAGAATGTCGTGCGGTGTTCTTGAAGCCCGAGGCAATTGTGCGAGTGTTACGGATGGAACGTGATCAGTTGGTGCAGGATTGTGAGTTACCATTCGTCAGGATGGTGATTCGTGCTGTCCGCTGGTGTCGTTTAGTCCGTGCCTCGCTCTTTGGTCGAACAGTCATGATGTCGTACTGAGATCATGTCGTCGATCCCGCCGGGTGTGCCTCCTGCATAGTTCGGTCTTCTCATCGCGTCGACATCCTCAATCATTACATTCACCACCATTCAAATCATGCTGCGTACGGTGTGTAGTCGAAAGGCTCGACACGTCTGCGCCGAGGAGTATGCATGTACGACAACGCAACCATTAAGGTGGAATTGCGCATTGTAGGAAAGGCCGTTCATGTGGATCTCACAGGATCGGATGAGCTGCTGCAGTGGGCGTATAACGATTTAGCGAGTCGCTTTGAATTGCTAATCGAGGCAGGAGTACTGAAGTGGTATAAAGCGCGAGCTGACCATTTTGTGCTTATGCCCCAAGATGATTGGAAGCCTGCTGAAGTGGTCTATGAGTTAAAGCAGCAACTGCGGCTTCAATCTCCTTAACCAGCTTCGATTCATGGGGTTCAAGTGTCATGGTGGCACTCAGATTCTGTATTTGAGTGAGTACGCGTTCACTGAATCCTTCGAGTCGACAAAAGCTGTCCCTTCCTACAAATTCTGCATTGCTTCGCCAGATCGTTTCCCGACTGTTGAGTAATTCAGACAGCTTGCGGGTAATTTCGAGTTCTGGCGTCACCTTCATGCGTCCCTCCCTGTTGGACCGTTTCCTCCCATCAATTTAGCACTGGGATTCGATACGGTCAATGACGGGGAAGGCAAAGGAGTCACGTGATGCATCATCATGAATTGGCAGAATCAGATTGGCGTGGGGTCTATCGATCGCATGTCCAATTTATTCTCGCACAGCTCTTTTCTGCTGGAAATGCTGTGGTCCATGCACGTGCCGGCGAAGTGCTTTGTGAGTATCAAGAAGCGCTTCTGTTGGTACGGGATTTGGTGCAGCAGATTCAAGGGAACATATCGTCAGAGGGCTGTCTCTTTGAGGACTGGGAGTATCAATGCGCAAAACGAGTCATTGCTGCATCGTGGCAACTCGGACCGGTTTCGCGTGATGCACTCTTGGTCTATACGGGATATTCAGAAGCGCAGCTGCACAACATGGCTCAAGCGGCAATTGAGGCTCGAACCGAAGCCTACATTGCGCTCTATGGTTCGCCGGCACAACAAGCTTGGGGCTAGTGTGCGTTGCCTGCTTCACTGATTGCTGTCTCGCATTTCTCTGTTCACGTCCATCGCATCATCACCATAACCATGGCACCCCTGTTGCTATTGAAAGGATCACCATTATGTCGACCATGGGATACACATCATCAAAATTAACTGCAATTCGGGCGATCTTGAGTGCCGCGCCGTCGTATTCTCGTTCGCATCTCTATCGATGGGGACGATTGGATCAGGCGGATTTGAAGCGGTTAGTTCAAGAGCTCGAAGAAGGTGGTCATGTTGTCGATCCGAACCAACTCTATCAGCTGCGATATCGCTTGTATGAGATGGACATGGCTGAGTTTTCGAATCATTTGGTGCGAGTCGCTCGAACGAATGAAGAAAACCGCTATGAGGAAGACAATGAGCCAGAATCACCGTCGTATCCAAAGCGAACGAAATTGGGACATCCTCATTTCGTATGCCTTGAGGATGGACGGATTGCAAGGCGGATCGATCTCGCTCGGGCCTTACCGCTTTGTGGATTACGCTCACCAGTGCTGATGACAGAGATCGAACGTCGCGCGAATGCACAGGATGGAATCAGTCGTGTCCGTTGGATTACTGGTTCGATCAAGTGTACGCGGTGCGACGGCTATCATCTGTCACCTGCGAAGACTGTTGAGCCGTCTGGACCCACTGTGACATCTGAAGCCATGACTGAAACATGTCGTCATTGTGGAGCGTCCTCGTTGGTGACTGAATGGGTTGGAACAGCGCAATATGGTTTTGGCGATAGGCGTTGTTTGATCTGTGGATGGTACCAATTGGAGACCTTTAACTTGATGCCACAGGATGTTCTCTTGCGGAATCAGGAAGCACTTGCTCATGCCATGGTTCACACTGTCACTGGAATTCAGGAAGATGGGATTGAAGTCAATGAGGAGACACACGATCTTCACATTGTCGGCGATCTCGATCAGCTGGATCCGGTGCAGAATCAAGGAGTGACAAGTGTAGATGGCGAAATGGAAGACATGTGTGTGGATGGACTGACAGCGGTTGATCTTGAAGCATCCGATGATCTCCAGGACCCGGATGACCGTTCAAGTGCAGGAGAGGAGACTCACGCGCAAGATGATACTGGTCTTGAGGCTGATGAGTATCTTGTCTCGTTGCAGAATCGACTCTGGAAGGACAAATCGTGCAAAGCGCTCCGATGTGCATTACTCGAACGGTCTCTGACGAATCCAATGGGTCTTGAACGGTTGGATTTGGTCTGGACGGTCGCTTCGGTACTCGCAGAATCATCGGAGGGTATGACGTTCGCACAACAACAAGAGGTCGCGACATGGTTGATGGGGTCTTCAGATGAGGATCTCCGTAATCTGTTGCCGTCGATGGATCTTGCAAGGGAACTAACCATGGAGAAGCCGGAGTATATCCTGCCTCCTGTCTCTGGCAAGATTACCCAGTGGAAGCGTGCGTGTCGAAACCGATTGGCTCGCTTTCAGTATCCTCGGGCCGGCGTGCGTATTCTGGCACCCAGCTTTGGAGTGTCTGAGCGTGCGTTTGTGGCTGCCGTAGGACTGTAGCTGCATGTGGAGTCGAGGGGACATTTCTCTTAGAGCGTGGATGACCACACTCTGAAAGAATCATGTTCCCTCGGCTTCTGTGCGGTTATCTGGCGTGTGTTGTGGAAGGAAGCGAAGTGTGGAGGGACACTTTGGTCGGTGACATGTACGACACGTATCATGACTCGATACGACATAAAAGGAGGATTCTTGACTGCAAGGATGGTGTTTCTCATTGTTGAAACGCGCGCGTGTATCCTTGAGCGAATCCTCCTTTTTTTTGCCCTAAATCTCGGAAAGGCAGGAGCCTGAGGCACCCCGACGAGTCGGAATGCCCCAGGGATCAGAAGCAGCGTGAATTACGCAGCTTTCTTCATTGGCTTTGGACCGAAATCTACACCGTCATTGTCGGCGATGATCTGGGTGTACGTGACCCGATCCTCGGTTCCGGCATTCACAGTCCGGTTCTGCAACCGTCCCGCGATCTCGACCCACTGGCCCTTGACGAGATGCTG
>Ga0247727_10005322_pt1 | contig 26272 bp, 26 predicted proteins | sample WisWelCaveWW1625_FD_202498 | JGI IMG/M metagenome (GOLD analysis project Ga0247727, IMG submission 202498) | Biofilm microbial communities from Wishing Well Cave, Virginia, United States - WW16-25 | ecosystem: Environmental > Aquatic > Deep subsurface > Groundwater > Cave microbial mat | place...
GATGGGCTCTCCCAGTCTGTTGTTGTGTGACGAACCGACGGGAAATCTTGATTCCAAGTCGAGCGCCAGCCTCCTCGACCTCTTTGCCGATCTCAACCGGCAGGGTCTCACGCTGGTCATTGTCACCCACGACGAGAACGTCGCCCAGCGGGCCGCCCGCCGTGTGCACATCATTGACGGCGCACTGACCGACATCACCAATGGAGACAACCACCGACAACCTTCGTCCGCTCCAGCACCCTATAACCAAACGAGCACCATCAAGCGGTCCGGTATCACGCTCATGGACCTCTTCAATGAGGCGCTGGCGGGAATGTTCGCCAGACCGGGCCGGATGGCGCTGACGGTATTGGGCATTGTCATTGGGCTGACGGCCCTCGTGGCGACGCTTGGCCTGTCTCGCACCGCCAGCAACCGCATCATCAGCGCCTTCGACGAGCTGGCCGCCACCGGCATTGTCGTTGCCGCCAAGCCCGGCCCGACGGGCGTCGATCCCAAAGCAATTCCCTGGGATGCACCCGCTCGTCTTGGCCGATTGAATGGCGTCGCCGCCGTCGGAACGCTTAGTGAGGTCAATGTCGGAAATGCGCTGGTGAGTACCTCGTTGGTGAGAGACCCGCAGAACCAAACCGCTTTCCGGCTTTCGGTCAAGGCGGCTTCGCCGGGCTTGTTTGCCGCAGTCAGAGCGGAGCTTGAGATCGGACGTTTGCCAGATTTGGGACATTCGGAGCGGAGGGATCGGGTTGCTGTGCTTGGCCCAACGGCTGCACTCCGGCTCGGGGTTGTTGGCCTCGAGCAACTCCCGGCAATCGCCATCAGCGATAACCTCTACCTGATTATTGGCATCCTGCGCGGCGTCGCCCGCCAGCCCGAACTGCTGGGCGCAGTCATCATTCCCGAAGGCACAGCCCGACAGGATTTTGGATTGGCGGGTCCTGGCACGGTGATCATCGAGACGCGCATTGGCGCCGCCTCTCTCATCGCCCGACAATCCACGTGGGCGTTGCGGCCCGATAACCCCAAGATTCTCAGAGTTGAGTTTCCCCCGGAACCCCAACGGGTGCGCGACACGGTGCAAACTGACTTGAATACGATGTTTGTCTTGCTGGGCGGTTTGTCTCTGATTGTCGGAGCCATCGGCATCGCCAATATTACGCTCGTGTCAGTGATTGAACGGATCGGTGAAATCGGCCTGCGCCGGGCCATCGGCGCCACCCGCGGGCACATCGCCGCGCAGTTCTTACTCGAGAGCGCCTCGATGGGGCTTATTGGGGGCGTCCTCGGCGCCAGCCTGGGCGTTCTCATTGTGGTGGCCGTCTCGGCTTACCAGGTCTGGACCCCGGTGTTGGACCCGGCAGCGCCCCTGCTGGCCCCACTTGTCGGCGGCGGGATCGGCTTGATATCGGGCACCTATCCGGCGGTGCGCGCCGCACAGCTGGAACCGATTGAGGCGTTTCGAAACTGATGTATCTGATTTATTTCCAGACTAGCGGTGAAGTCACTGTGCGTGTGCAGGCCGAAACGGAAGGTGTCGGGTTCGATCAGTTTCTATATAAGCGCCGATCGGTTCCTGGAGACGCCGCCTTCCGAGGCGATTGTTGAAAAGTAGAGGAGGAAGAAAGATGGAGAATTTCACTAAATGGTTCAATATAGATGTGCCTAAGGGATGGAATGATGTCGTCGTCCGCTCGGCGAAGGTGTTAGTAATCGTCTTCATCGTACGTCAACTGCAGGATTGGCTCGAGGCTGGCACACTCGACACGATACCGAATGCAACGGACGCGATATTAATCGCAGGCGGAGTTCTGGCGGTGAGCGCAATCCATATGATGCTGGTGAAGTCCTAGAAGGTCGCGGCCTCAACTGCTGGTGCAGCGCGGCTCTTCCCCTGATTTGAATTCAGGCAAGAACGATACATTCAAGAAAAACGATCCCATGCCCGGCCTCTGTCATCAGAGGCCGGGCATGTTCCTTGTAACCTCGAATGGGCCGGGTCTTCCTTGGCGCCCAAATTGCAGCCCGGGCCTCCGCCAAAGGCGAGGCGGCGACCCCGGAGACCTGATCGCAAAAGTTAAGTGATTCCACGGATGGCCGGGAGACGGCGATTTGCTATTGTCATGGTAGTTCAATATCCTATTCAAAACAAAAGGAGACGACACCCATGACTCTCAACCTTCTCACCCAACTCACCCCCGGCGTGGCCCGCGCCGGCCAAGGCGAGGCCTTCAATGTATTCGGCCACAGCCTGATCTTCAAGCACAGCCTGGATGAGTTGAACGGCGCAGCTTTTCTGTGGGAACTCACCTCGCCGCCCGGCACGATGGTGCCGCCGCACATCCCACGCTGTTGAGGACGAATTCATTTATGTGGCTGGAGGTGAACTGGAAGTGCTGATTGGCGACCAAATGTACACCGCCCGCGCTGGCGACTTGATCAAGCTGCCGAAGAATGTGTCGCACGGCATCTGGCAGAAAGGCCCCCAAGCCGTCAAGTCGTTGTGGATCGTCATCCCGGCTGGTAAGATGGAGTCGCTCTTCCGGGCCCTGGGCGCTCTGCCCGCCAACCAACCGCCCGACCCGGCAAAGGTGGGGTAAATTTTTGCCGAGCACGACATTGAGCTTCTGCCGCCGCCGGGGCTGTAATTTCACAACGTTACCCTATCGTATTTCATTACTTCAAGAAAAGGAGAACTATCCAATGTCCGAAGCCAATAAAGCCATTGTTCGCCGCTACCGCGAGATCTACAACACCAACAATCTCGATGCTTTGGGCGAGGTGTTGGCCGCCGACTTCACCCCACACAGTTTAATGCCTGGTGTGCCCAACACCCTCGACGGCATCAAGATGGTGCATCAAGGCACGCTGGCCGCCTTCCCCGATTTGCAAGTGACCCCCGAAGATCTACTGGCTGATGGCGACAAAGTGATCGAACGCTGGTCGCAGACGCAGACGCACACCGGGGTCTCCCTCTTCGGCGCGCCTGCCAACAGTGGCCGGAAAGTCCGCACCACTGGCATCAGTATTTACCGAATTGCCAATGGCAAAATAGTCGAACATTGGGCCGAGATGGATTTCTTCGGGGTCATGGTGCAGTTGGGCGTCATCCCCGCGCCAGGGCTTTAGGTCCGATACTGTTTAGATAAGCGAATACATGTAAAGGAAGTTCCTCCTTCACCAAAACAACCGACCCCTCGAGGGCGCTGTTGAGGATTGACACTGAATCTTCACAGCACTGAGACCCTCGCCGGGTCGGTTCGTTGCTATCATTATCGGCTAATCGTATAAGCCTCCTATAGACAAGCCACAAACGATGGAGTAAGATGCGCTCCAACATCACCAGTGCCAAAGGCAAACCCGGCGAAAGCCAGGGGCGCAAAGCTATGGGTCTACGGCAAAGGAAGTTTGCAATCGCAAAACAGCACCTTTGCTACGACCGCCAAGCCGCCACAAAAAGATAACGGGCGGGCTTGGACTTCCAAGCCCGTTTTTTACGCAATGGACGAGCGTTTCTGGGAATCGGTGGTCTCGTCGCTGACCAAGGGGGTGATGGTTACCGACCCGCATCAACCTGATAATCCGATCATCTACGTCAACCCGGCCTTTGAACAGTTATCGGGATACACTGCCGCCGAAGTGCTGGGCCGCAACAGCCGCTTCCTGCATGGCGGCGATCAAAACCAGCCCGGCCTGGATGACATCCGCGCCGCTTTTGGAAAAGAACGCTCCGCTCACGTCACCCTCCGCAACTATCGCAAAGACGGCAGCCCCTACTGGATCGAACTCATCAATTCGCCGATTCACAACGCCGATGGGCAACTGCTGTACTACCTGGGGGTGCTCACTGATATCTCTCAAAATAAACACGCCGAACTGGCCCTGTTGGAAAGTGAACGCTTCATTCAACACGTTGCCAACACCATGCCGGGGATCTTGTACATCTTCGATCTCGTTGAGAACCAAATGATCTATGTCAATCGCGAAATCGGTTTCATCCTCGGCTACGCTCCGGACGCGATCCAGCGCATGGGCTCGTCTCTTTTTGAGACCTTAATGCACCCCGACGATGCCAGAACCTTGCCCGAATTGCTGGGGCGCTTTCGGAAGGTGAGGGATGGCGAACTCGTCGAAACCGAATATCGTTTGCGGCATGCCAATGGTGAGTGGCGCTGGCTCTCCAGCCTCGACGCAGTGTTCACCCGCGAAGCCGACGGCGCCCCTCGCCAGATCGTCGGCATTGCCCAGGACGTCACCATGCGCAAACAGGCCGAGCAGGAAGTTCTCCGGCTGAACACCGAACTGGAGCAACGAGTCCGTGAGCGCACCGAAGAACTCTCGGCCACGGTCCGGCAATTGAAGCGGGAAATTGTCGAGCGGGAAATGGCTGAAGCGGCTCTGCGGCAGAGTAAATACGACCTCGAAAAGCGGGTCACCGAGCGCACCATGAAGCTGACCGAAGTCAACCGCCGTCTGCGACACTTGACTCAGCAGGTGGTCAAAGCGCAGGAAGAGGAACGCAAACGCCTGTCGCGCGAACTGCACGATGAAGCCGGGCAAGCCCTCACCACCCTCACCCTCAGCCTCGACCTCATCGCCGAAGACCTGCCCGAAGAGGCGGCTGTGTTCCGTGAACGGCTTGACGAATCGGCGGTGCTTGCCAAATCCATCATGGAGCAGATGCGCCGCATCTCGCACAACCTGCGCCCGCCGGCGCTTGACAAGCTCGGCCTCAGCGCCGCGCTCGACAACATCTGCAAAGACTTCGCCAAACGAACCCGTATTACCGTGAACTATAACAGCCCGACAGAAGCCATCACCATGCCGGATACAGTCGGCATCTGCCTGTATCGCTTTTTGCAGGAAGCGCTGACCAACGTTGCCAAGCACGCCGGGGCCGGGGCCGTGCGCGTCAATCTCGAATGGTTATCCGGGCCGGGCTGGGTGAGTCTGTCTGTGGAGGATGACGGTAAGGGATTCGACTGGGAGGGCCTGGCCGCCGGGGCGCTGCCCGGTGGCATTGGGTTGAAGGGGACTCAGGAACAATTCGAGTCGCTGGGCGGCGGTCTGCTGATCGAATCACGGCCCGGTGAGGGCACCCGCCTCGTCGGTTATTTGCCCAGTACGGCAGACTAGAGACGACCCGGCGTAAGCGAAGCGGCGTCGTCTCCGCCCGATGCCGACATTCCATTCCACCGGAGACGTTCCGTCGGAACGTCTCTACGGCACAATGGTGACGCCGCCAACCACAAACCGATCCCCCGCCAAATTGCCTGCCTCGTCAAACGCCGGGGCGCGCACCACCGACCGCAACCCATACAACCCGATCTCAATGTAATAATCACCCGGCGGCGCATCGGGCGGCGCGGTCAACGTGTAGGGGTCAACCACCGTTTGCCCCGGCAGCCATTTGGGAAACCACAACATCGTGGGGAACGCGCCACCCAATGGCGTGTAATCCCGCGAGACCATTAACTGATTCCCCGAATCCAACAGATGCACGAACACAGTGTAACTATTCTCGATCCGGGCCAATGCCCGCCACCGGATTCGCAGTTCAATGGACTCCCCGGGCCGGATCGTGATTGGCTCCGCCCACGGCGCAGTCTTCACAGTTGATGGCCTTCCAATGAGAAGGCGCCTTCCAATGGGAAGGCCGCCACCCCACCCCCTCACCGACTCCACACCCACCCCCTGCCCGAAGTTCGCCGCTAAGAAACCAAGTTTCTCTAGCGCTTCGCGCCCGAAACCTGGTTTCTCGATCATCACCTTCCCCAAACTCACCCTTACCTCAAAATCCTCCCCCGTCGTGAGATCGGACAGCCCGACCGAAAGTGGATATTCCCCGGCAGGCGCATCGAGCGGCACGACGACGTCCCAGCGCTCGGCCATGATCTCGTTCACCTGCCAATAGGGCGTCAGCCAATGGCTGTCGGTGGTGAAGCGATGCTCCCACGGCCCCAATGTCGCAAAAGGATGAATGACATGATCCGTCGCAACAGAGGCCCGGAGATAAAGAATGATCGGGATCGAGTCGCCAGCTTCAACGGAGTCTGTCAAGAGATCGTAGCCCAACATCTGAATCGGGCCGAAGGTCTCCTCAAGGGGATGGACAATAGGCGGCCTCCCCGTAGCCGGCGGCGGCGCGAGGCGATAGAACATCCCCTCGGCGCGCAATCGGAATCCAAGAGTCACAATATCACGGTTGTATTCGATCAAATAGAGCGGGCCGGCCTCAACGTTCTCCCACACCGCGTCGGCGAAGGGTTTGTTGACGTACACCACCCTCACATCGGCCGGGTCGAGTGTTTGCCCATCCACGTATTGCCGATACCACAGCGGCGTCGCGTGTTCCCAATCAGAAAGCAGAACCGCCCCCATCTTCTTGCCAGCGAAGTGCTCGAAAACAGAGTCCACGTAAGCATCAGCATCGCGCAAATCGCGGAGCGAGATGCGGGGCGCAAGCCAGAAGATATTGGCCAGCGGAAAGATGAGGAGAGCCGAGAGGCCGAAGCTTCGGAAAATGATGGGGGTCTTCGGGTGTTGAAGCATTTCGTTCAGCGCCAGCGCCCCGGCGCCAATCAGAATTGCAAGGCTCATCAACGGCGTGAGCAAATAGGCCATCACATCCTGCACCGAGTTCAAGGTGAAAGCGAGATTGACCAACACGTGCAAACCGAGCAGAAGTGCGGCCTGCGGATCGCGTCGCACCAACCATGCGAGGCCGACAATGCTCAATAACACAACCGGCCACGCGAACTGAAGTTGGATCAGGCTCCAAAAGACGATGAGGCGATGCCATTGCTCACTCAACCCGAAGTGAAAGAGATTGACGTTGGTCAGCCCGCGCGCCAGCGCCAGATTGAGAAAGCCGTCGAGGGTGTTCATGTCGCCCGGCCCAAACGGCGGCGGCGGCTGAATGGAGGCGCGGATCGGAAAGTACAGCCAAGGAAACAAGCCGACGAGGCCGCCGCCCATCATGGCCAATAGGGATCGCCATCGCAAGCGATTTACCAAAATGAACAAGGCATACGCCGGAAACCCGAGCACCAGCAAAGGATGATGAGTGACGCTTAGCCCGGCCATAAAGCCGAAGGCAACCAACCAACGATCATCACCCTTTTGCCGCCAGCGCAGCAGTAGAAAGATTGAAATTGAAGCCAGCATGGCAGTGACGATGTGGGCATTGGTGTGAATGGCGTGTTGCCAGAAGTTGGAGGCGGTATAGAGAGAAGTCGCCGCGAAAACCGCCGCCCAAGCCTCGCCCCCCCGGCCCAGCACTCGCACACTTCCAAACACCATCACCCCCGCCGTCGCTCCCACAAACGCTGAGAGCAGATTCGTGCGATAGGCCAATGTGCCAATGGGAATCACCGTCTGCCAGAGCTTCACCAGCAGAGTCATGAAGGCATAGCCCGGCGGATGCAGGATCGCCCACAAGTGCGGCATCAGTGTGTATTCGGTTGGGTCGCCAAACACCGTAGCCGGGGCCAGGGTGGAAACAAACAACAAAATGCCGCCGAGGAAGACGGCGGCAGGAATGATTTTTTTCTTTATTTCCCCAATTTCCTTTTGTCCCTTCACTTCTTCCTCGCCGCCTCAATCGCGGCCTTAATTTGATGGAGGTGTTCGTCGTTGTGGGTGTGCGCCTGTGTGTACCCGTAAGCATATCGCCAGAACGACCCTTTGCGGGCCACAAACTCCGGCGGCAGTCCGGCAATCATTGCCATCGACTCGGCTTCCAGATTCGTTAACTCCTCCAGCATCTTTTGAGCGGTGGAAAAAGCATCGGCCACCACCCGCGTTCGTAATAGCGAGTTATCCAGGTTGCCGTCATACAACCGCTCGGTACCCTGAATGGCGTCGGCGAGATACGAGGTGTTGTCACGCTCGCCCTGCACCAAATGCGACAGAACTTCCTTCGCGCTCCACTCGCCGGGCGCGGGTTGATAAGTTGCCTCGGCTTCAGTCACCCCGGCAAAGCACTTCGCCAGTTCGGCGTCGAAGTCGGCATAAAGCTTGCGAACAAAGTCGGCCAGCCCCGCGGCAGTGTCCGGCACTTCCGGCAGGGGACGGCGCGACAGTTCCATCGTCGCTGTCTCCTTTTTGCCGCCGCGATAATATACCACTTTTACTTTGTCTCCCGCGCGATGGGATTGAAGCGCGGCGATCAACGAACTCCAGCCCACCACCTTCCTGCCGCCAATGCCGACGATGATGTCGCCTTTGCCCAATCCGGCGGCCTGCGCCCCCATCCCTTCCACCGTTCCATTCAACCGTACCCCGACTTCTACCGGCAATTTCTCCTGTGCGGCCGACCCAGGCGTAATCTCGTCGCCGCCGGAGACGCCCAGCATGGGCCGCAGGGTGAAGCGTTGGTCTTGGCCGGTCTCCAGCACCGACTGTAGATTTTCGAGCGCGCGTTCCCAACCATGAGCGATCTCTTTGGCCGTCTTGGCCCACACCTTGCCGGAGCCGAACACATGGCTCACCCTCACGGTTGTGCCGCCATCCTTCCCTGCCAGCGACACTTGCACTTTGCTGGCCCCCGGCTCACCCCGGCCATGCCAAGTGAAAGCCACCTTTTTACCCGCCGTCATTCCAGTGAACTCGCCACTGGCGTAATAGCCATCGTTCCACCAAAAATAGACTCGCCCGCCTTTGCGCGGCTCGCTTAACGCTCCGTCGCTGAACCAGTCGCGCAAAGCTGTTGAATTGGTGAAGGCCCGGTAGACTTCCGAAGGGGGCGCTTTCACCGTGCGTTTGAAAGTAAGAGTCTGAGTCTTAGCCATGTGCATTCTCCTCGATGAAGTTTTGCCGCGACGATAGCACAGCACCGTTTATTCGTTGTGTCTGCGCGGCTCGCTCATTGGACGATGTTTACCCCTCGCCCCTTCACTTTTGCCTCAAGGCGCGCGCCGCCGCAACCGCCGCCTTCAACTGCTCGCCGTGTTCTTCGCGCAAGTGGTCCGGCACCCCCTGCAGCATCCACAGCGCCGCCCGTCGGTACAGGTGCTGCTTACGGGCGACAAACGAGTCGGGGAGGTTGGCAATCAAATCGGCGGTCTCCTGCTCGGCCCGCTTCAGTTCTTCGAGTAACGCCGGAAGCGTTCCGAACCGCTGGGCCATAGCCCGCAAGCGCTCATTTACATTGGGCCGCATCTCCAGATCATCATTCACTGGCGTGTCGTTGAGCATGTCGGCCACCCATGACTGATAATCGCGTTCCATGGCGATGAAATGGCAGGCCAACTCTTTCACGCTCCACTCGTTCCCCTCTTTGTGCGAAGCTTCCGCTTCCGAAAGGCCTTCCACCATCGTCGCCAGTTCAGCATCCATCTCGACGTAATTTTTTCGCACAGCCTCAGCCAATTCATTCGCCGTCGCCGGAACATCCGGGATGGGGAACTTAGACAACTCCAGCGGCACGGTTTTCTTTTCTGCGCCGCGATAAAACACCACCGGCGCTTTGTCGCCCGCGCGATACCGCCGCACCACGCCGCCCAGCGAACTCACCGTCACCGCCTTGCCGCCGAACTTGACGATGACGTCGTCCTTTTTCAAACCGGCGGCCTCCGCCCCGGAACCTTCGGCGGTTCCCGCAAGTCGGATTCCATCCTTCACTGGCACGCCTAATCGTTTGGCAATCTCAGGGTTGAAATCGTCTATGCCAATACCGAGCCGCGGTTTCCGGGCGAGACGCAAGTCAATCCCCGTCTCCATCACCGACTGTAAATTTTCCAGCCCCTCAGTCCACAAATGTTGAAAACGGTCAATCGTCGTCGCCCACTTCTTGCCCGACCCGACTCCGATTTGGGACACCGTCGCTGTTGCCTTGCCATTCTTTTCGGCAATTGAGATCGTCACGCGCGTGGGTTCTGGATCACCTGCACCCCGCCAGGTGAAGGCGACCTTTTTGCCTGCCTCATGCACCAGAAATTCGCCATTCATGGCGTAGCCATCCTCCCACCACATAAAAAGTCGTCCGCCTTTGTAAGTATCAGTCTGCGCGGCGTTACAGAACCAATCGCGCAACGCCGTGGCATGGGTGAACATGCGCGAGACTTCAACGGAGGCGAGTTGAATAGTGCGTTTGAACTTGAGGGATTGAGTGGGCATGGGGTCTCCTGTAGAACTTCTCGTTCTCGATTATATCCAGCACCATGATTGACGGGCCTCCTAAAGTGCTTCTTTTGCTCGATTCACTGCACACATAAATCATCAATAAAAATCTCGCCTGACGTTGGCTGGGCGTACCATTCAAACAGGATCTGGATTCTCTGGATGTTATTCAAAGCTACCTGCTCGTTTGGTACCTGGCTGGATGTGAAATGCGACAGAGGAATAACAACTTGCTGCCATGAGGTTGTCACCGGCGTCACCAGCTCCACATCTTTCCAAAACCTGTCGTAGTTCGTTTCTGTTCTCGGCATCATCAAATAGACATTGGGTTCTTCGCCCCCATTGCTGCCCCGGATATAAAACACTAACGAACTATAAGGAGAAAGATCGATACCACTCTGATCGTTTTCACCCAACCATACTTCCCAGCCGGCGTAATTCCCCCCTACGGCGCTTACGTTAGAGAAATTGAGGCGCAACCCTTGATCTGTGTGTCCGTTGAGTACGAGATCAGCGGAGATACTTGCCTGACCTTGATAAAATTGAGCAAACACTCTGGCTTCGTTGATCAAGGGACAGCCTGGTAAGAAGACATGGGTTTGGGATGGCAAGGGGGTCGCTACGTACGGTGGCGGCAGAGTTGGAGTGAGCGTGTTGGTTGGGGTTGCGGTTGGAGGGATTGGAGTTGGCGTGTTGGTTGGAACGGGGGTAAATGTTGCGGTGGCGGTTGTCGTCGCCGTAAACGTTCGTGTCGCCGTCGGAGTCCGGCTCGGCGTAGGCGTGAAAGAGGGGAGCGGTGTGTAACTTGCCGTAAACGTCGGAGAGGGAGTCAGGCTTATGCCGAGAGTCGAAGTCGCTGTCAGGGTAGCAGTATTGGTTTGGGTGTGAGTAGGTGTAACATCGGTGGACAGTTGGGGTGGAGGCGTCAACGTGGGGGATGTCGGTGGTGTAGTCGGCCTGGAAGTGTCTGCGGTACCAGTGGTTGGTACAAACGAGGTAAAGGTTGGCGGAATGAAAGGTGTATGTGTTGGGGTCGGAGTGAAGGAAGGCAAGGGTGTCACCGTCGGCGCATTCGCAATTATTTTACCTGTTGTAGGAGTCAAAGTGAGCGGTGTTAGCTGGGGATTTAATTGAGATGGACGATCGAGCACCTCCGCGGCAATCTCCACTCCTCCTTGAACTACTTCACTGACCGGTGAAAGTGTCGGGGTCGGAGGGATTTGATTATTGAAGTCATCAGTCGTGTTTTGGACTTCTTCTTCGGTTTTGGCCAGAGCCAGACTCACATGGCCGTACTTTTGCTTTGCCCATTCAGGTTCCTCCTCGCCACCAAGCAAAATCAAGAATGTTCTCGAGCTGTCATCAAGGAAATCGCCCTCAAGCAGTTCAAAAAGAAACTGGACGGACTCGCCGCATTCCTCATCACCCCCTGTAAAAATGAAAAGTGCCCGCGAAGAGGACCGGTTTTGCTTAAGATGATCAACTGCATCTTCCAGTGTCTTCACCAATGGCGCATCACCTTCATTGTTTTCTGGCGGCAAATTCTGCAAAGCCTGTCGGATCTGATCATAGTCTTGAGTGAAATCAACGGCAAGCGAAGTCGCCGGGGACGTTTCACACGCCTGCTCACCAGAGCGATACATCAGCCGGAGCGCAATTTCCCGCTCCAAACCCTCGTTTTTTTTCAGCAACTTCAAGATGGCCTCGCGCGCGACTTCCAATTTGGTTTTGCCCGAGTCCTCAAATTTGTCGCCCATCCGCTGAGAAACGTCGAGGACAATTTCTATTCTTGCCGGAGGGGATAAAACATTGTCTCGAAGAAAATCAGCAATTAATGAGCCGAAGGCAATGCTAACCGCACCGCCACTGACGATAATGATCACCAAAATTAGAAGTACCCACTTTCCCACTTGGACAAAGATGCTGTACCTGTAATTTTTCACCTCGGCCCGAGCGTCCCGCCCAAGCGCAACAGCGCTACTATGGTCTATATTACCGGTCGTAATACTGTCACTGCCCTGCTCCACAGGCAGAGTGGATTGCGGTTGTTCTAGCGGCTTCTCATTGGGTTTCTCTTTCGCTCGTTTGAAAGGAGTCGAGAGGAATTGAATGCTCTGAGTGAAAAATTTATCTGCCCAGCCATTGATCTTTTGCCAGAAACTTTTCTTGGGGCGCGGTTTTGTTTTGAGTCTTTTGAGGGGGCGTGTTCCACCGGGTGATGTAGGGCGCTTCGCGGAATCTCCGGAATGTTTATTATTAGGATCGGTACTCATAAATCTCCTTCCTGCGCCCCAAACAACATCAGGCAGAGCAGTGTTGATTAGTTCTTTCCAACCGAGCCAGATCGTTTTGTCCGCTTTCGGCGCTCACTTTTTACAATAGCTGAGGCACCGCGCCCTGCAGCCACTGCTGTCCTATTGCCAATATTGCCGATAGTGATGGTGTCGCCAAAGGTCTTTTGATCTCTCTTGGCGGCTGGTACTTCAGCCGCCTGATGCCACAGTTGCCCGTCCGCCGCCCGCAGGAAAAGTATCGGCGTGGCGAATTCGCGCTTTCCCTTGTACTCGTCATGCAGTGCCGCCCGCGCCCGTGTTACTGCTGTATCCACCTCACCTGCTTCTAATCCGATACACAGCGTTTGGTAAAACATTTGGGCGAACTTCTGTGCCACCCGGTCATTGATCTCCCATTGCATCGCCACCACTGCCGGGACGCCATGTCCTACAGTCTGCTGGGCCACGCCGGTCATATTGTTCGTGGGCGAAGGGGTCGCGCTCTGGCAGGCGTTCAACACCACCAACCGCACGCTGTCGCGGTTGCGGAAGAACCCGGCGGACTCCTCGGCTGACACTGTACACTCATCGCCGTAGTCATCATTCAATTGCAGGTTCGCTTCGCCACTTTTGGACTGCCCATGTCCGATAAAGTGAATCACATGATAGTCAGCTTCGCCCAACGCTTCACGGACTCGATCAGTTGTGACAATGCCTTCCAACCACGTCAGCGTCAACGCGTCGCCTAGTTTGGTCACAGCCTTGTCAAGCGCCGCCTTTTCCCGCGCCACATCCAATCCCGATCCCTGCGGGATGATGCCTAACACACGGATTGGTCGTGGTGCGGCCAGATCGCGCATTGGCACATCTTTGAGTTCAATAAAACGGGTGATGACGTGGGTTGTTGAGACCGCCAGCGGGCCAGTATCCAGTCGCATCAGTTCCCACGGCAGGGCGGCCAGCTCAGGGGGATCGATCCGCAGACGAACACGAACTCCGGTCTTTTTTTGTCCCTGCGCTGCGCCAACAGTTTTGAGGAAGAGTTCCTTGATCTCATCCGCAAGCAGACACTGCGCTAATTGTTCGCCTAACAGGGGAAGTGGTTCGGTTTTCTCTTCAGCGATCGCAGCGAGGCGTTCTTTAATGTCCGGCGCGGCGACGTTCAGTTTGCAGATGCCGGGTGCCTGCCCAAGTTCGCTGTCAGCCCGAAGGGGATACCCTTGTGTTGTAGAGGAAGCGATGTGGAGATCGAAATTGAGATACTGCATTAGCCCGCGCTCCCACAGACTTGCCGGATGGGGCGATTCTAGCATCAATGCACGTATATGTGAGATGGAACTTTGACGTCAGGTAAAACGAGGAAATACAACAAGGCGGTGATTCACCTTCGATGCAAAGCCAATAAAATTCCAGCGATGGATTTAGAGTCGCGGAAACCGCCGCTGAGGGCCATCTGCACGGCCTCGTCGAAAGGCAGGCGCTCGACGTGAATGTCCTCGTCGAAATCCTGTGGCAGGGAGGCGGGGGTGAGGTCGGTAGCAAGATAGACTTTCATCAGTTCACCCGAATAGCCGGGCGCCAGATAGAACTCGCCCAACAATTCCAACCTGGTTGCCGCCATCCCGATCTCTTCCTGCAATTCGCGCGCCGCGCAGGCGGCAAAATCTTCACCCGCTTTCACGGTTCCGGCGGGCAATTCAATTAACGTCTCGTTCACCGAGTGGCGATATTGCCGCACCAGAAACACATTGCCCTCCCCGTCGAGCGGCACGACGGCGACGCCGCCGGTGTGTTCCAACACTTCCCATTGCGCCACGGCCCCGGTCTTCAATTTCACTTGATCGACGCGCAGAGTCACTGCCCGGCCCGTGAAGATACGCTCTGATGAAACAACTTCCATAATCCTTCTCCGTCGAAACAACTTGTAGCATCGGGCCTTGTGCCCGTTGCCGCCGCCCACAAGGGGCTAGTCTACAAAGGTTGACAGGCCCAGAAATAAAAAAGACCTGCCGGGTGTTATAAACCCGGCAGGTCTGTTCATTCAGACTACGGCAGTTTGATGACCTGACCGGGGAAGACGGTGTACGGCGCAGGAATGTTGTTGAGTTGGGCCAGCGTCTGATACGTCGTCTTGTTATTCAGCCCGATGCGGAACAGGTTGTCGCCGGGTTTGACTACATAGGTCTTCTGACCGGTGGTGCCAGCGGGTACACTGCCCGCCGGGATCGTCAACTCGGTGCCGGGTTTGAGGACGGCGTTGGGATTGATCTGCGGGTTGGCGGCGATCAGGGCTTGCGGCGTGACCCCGTTCTCGCGGGCGATCTTATACAGCCAGTCACCAGCCTTTACCACGTATTTCTTCGCGGCGGTGGCAGGCGCGGGGGTGGTGGCGGCAACCGGCGGGGCGGCGGTGGTGGCCGCCGGCACCGCGGTGGCGGCCCCGGTACCGACGGTGGGGGTGGTCGTGATCCCGGCCACCGCCTGCGCCGTTTGCGTCAACCCCTTGTTGAGCAAATCGCTCATCAGCGCCGAGTTGGTCGCATCCTGGGCCACTTTGGTCTGGGTGGCCGCCGCGTTGGCGTCATCCGACGGCAACACACCTTGATCGCCGCCAGTTTCGGGCGGCACGGCTGTTGGGTCTGTCACCGAACGCTGGCAGGCGGCCAGTGAAAAGGCAGAGAGGCACAATAAGGCAACGACAGTTAAGATTTTGGGCAGGGACTTTCGCATCACAGAATCCTCCTCTGTTTCCGAGTCAGGCGCGAGATGGCTCGCTTAAGTCAGAAGTATATTCGAGTCATTGATTTGCACAAGTCGTTTAGTTTCGCCGCAGGATGTGGGTGACGACTGTAGCTCCCGACCCGCCAATGTTTTGGGCCATGCCAATTTTGGCATCGGGGACTTGCGTTTCCCCGGCCTCGCCGCGCAACTGTTGCGCCACTTCCACCAGTTGATAAGCTCCTGTCGCGCCGACGGGGTGGCCGCGCGCCTTCAGCCCGCCGCGGGTGGCGACCGGCACTTTGCCCTGGGGCCCAATCTGCCCCTCCAGCCCCAGCCGCACGCCCTGCCCACGTTCGGCAAAGCCACAGGCCTCCAGCGAGAGGGCGGCCATGATCGAAAAGGCATCGTGCAATTCAAACACGTCAATATCTTCCGGCTTCACTCCGGCTTGGGCGTACGCTTTTTGCGCCGAACTCCCTGCCGCCGCCAAAACCAGCGGGTCGTCGCGATCATGCACGGCCAGGGAGTCGGTGGCGGAGGCCGAGGCGGCCACGGTGATGACCGGCCGGCCATTGGGTTTGAGTTTGTCGGCGGGGCAAAGGATGATGGCGGCGGCCCCGTCGCCGATGGGCGAGGCGTCGAGCAGGTTGATGGGGTCGGCCACCATCCGCGCGCGTTCGTAATCTTTGCGGGTGATCGAGTCGCGCAGGCGGGCGTTGGGGTTGTGCACGGCGTTGGCGTGGGCGTTGATCGAGAACGGGGCGAAGTCGTTGTGGCTCCAGCCGAACTCGTGCAGGTAGCGGCGCATGACGAGGGCGTTGATGGCGACGAAGGAGAGGCCCTGGGCCGTTTCCCAATCGGCGTCGGCGGCGGTGGCCAGGCTGGAGGTGGTGGACGGGCCGACCGTCTCGGTCATTTTTTCCACGCCCACCACCGCGACCAGATCGCATGCGCCCGAAGCCACGGCGATGAGACCGGAACGAAAGGCCGCCGCGCCACTGCCGCAAGCGGCCTCAATTTTTGCGGCTTCGATCCCACGCAAGCCAACCCAGTCGGCGATCATCGTGCCAATGTTTTCCTGCCGGTTGAGGGGGCCGGAGAGCATGTTGCCGACATAGAGGGCTTCCACTTGCGGCGGGTCAATGCCGCCGGCGTCGGCCAGGGCCGCCATGACGGCTTCCCCGGCGAGGTGGCGGAGTGATTTTTCCCAATGTTCGTCAATGGGGGTTTGTCCGATTCCGAGAATAGCAACTTCGCGCATGGTTGGCTCTTTAACCACAAAGGCACGAAGTCACAAAGTTACACCAAGGTTTTATATTTCTTTGTGAAACTTTGAATCTTTGTGGCTTGGTGGTGAATTGGTTATACCATGAAACGGTTTGGCTATCAGAAACTATCGTGATGGTCGAAGGAAGGTTGCGAGTCGAGCAAAGCGTGGATGGTCGGAGGGGATCTGGTAATAGTAGGTGAACGTGAAGCGGCCGTCCTGGCCGATGGCGAAGAGGCCTGGCAGTTGCAGGCCGTCCTGCCCGGGCGGCGGGAGTTCGACCGAGTGGCCGCGAAGCCGGGCGCGGATGCCGCCAATGTAGGTTTTGGGGTTGAGGAGAATTTTCGCCAGTGTCGTCCGGGGCAGGCCATAAGCGCGATAGGCGACACGTTCGGGATCAGCCAGACAGTGGATGCCGGGCGCGCGTTGTTTGCAGAAGAGCAGGGCCTCGCCCGGTTTCCCCTGGGTGACGGCGGCAATGTTGAACCCGATCTTTTCGATGTTAGGTTGAATCTGGATCAACTGATCCAGCATGTACTTGCATTGGATTCAACCGAAGTGGCGGGTGAAGACGAGAAGCAGTGGCTTCCCGGCCCAAAGCGAAGAAAGTCGGATCGATTGGTTTTCGGCAGTTTTGATTTCGAGGTCAGGGGCAAGGTCGCCGGGTTTGAATCTCGGCGAGGTCATGCAGTCAGTATCCCGACGATCAACAACATGATCACCGACATCCCGGCCTGAATCCACGAATGCCGCATCAACGATCGTTGCGCCTTGAGGAATTCAGGCGAGGGCGCCCCGCTTTGGGGGGACAGGGAGGCCACTTTGCGCGTGAGGGAGCCGACGTAAAAGCCATTGGCCGCCATCAAGAGGAAGAGGAAAATCTTGATGGTCAGGGTGTTGACGCCCATGAGATATTGAAAACCATACATGATGCGGGTCTGCTCAATGCCGGAGATCAGGACAGCTAAAATCGAAGCGCCCAGGATCGGCAACATGCGCTTGCCCAGGTTTCCGGTGAACCCGGCGCGAGCCGCCGGTTCGAGGAATTGCACGGCGGGCATGATGACCAGCGGCATCAACATCGAAGCGCCGACCCAAAGAACAACCCCAATCAAGTGAAGCCAAAACCAAAAGGCAAGCATATTTGTCTCTCCGTATTTTTAGATGTGAATGTAACCACCCTCGGTCAATCCATGCGCCGCTTCCATGATGACTTCGGACAGCGTCGGGTGGGCGTGGACGTTGCGGGCGATCTCTTCGGCGGTCAGTTCGAGGTTGTGAGCGAGGGTGAACTCCGGCAGAAGCTCGGTCACTTCCGGGCCGATCATATGCGCGCCCAGAATCTCGCCGTACTTGGCATCGGTCACAATTTTGATCCAGCCGGCGTAATCGCCAAGGCCCAGGGCTTTGCCGTTGGCCTGAAAGTTAAACTTGGCGACTTTGATCTCGTAGCCCTGTTCTTTGGCCTGCGCTTCGGTGTAGCCGAAGGAGGCAACCTGCGGCTGACAATACGTGGCCCGCGGCATCATCGCATAATCCAGCGTCACTGTCGGATGATTGGCAATGGTTTCGGCGCAGACAATGCCCTGGGCCGAGCCGACGTGAGCGAGCAAGAGTTTGCCGGTGACATCACCAATGGCCCACACCCCGGCGAGGTTCGTCTGCATCCCGTCGTCAATCTCAATGAAACCGCGCCTATCTGTTTTCACGCCGACGGCTTCCAGACCCAGCCCTGTGCTATTGGGTTTGAAGCCAGTGGCAACCAATACTTGATCCACCTCGAGCAGTTTGTCTTCGCCGCTAACTTTCACTTTCACCTTGTCGCCCGAAGCGTCAATGCCTTCCACTTTGGCTCCGGCTTTGACCTTGAGGCCCTTCTTGGTAATTTCTTTGGTGAGCTCTTTGCTCACCTCCTCATCTTCATTAGGGACGATGCGGGGCAACATCTCTACAATCGTCACCTCCGTCCCATACGAATTCCATACCGTGCCAAACTCGACGCCGATTGCGCCGCCGCCGATGATGACGGCTGACGGGGGAAGCGTTTCCTGCAAAATGGCTTCCCAGTACGACACCACCTTTTTGCCGTCAAGGGTGATGCCCGGCGGAACGCCTACACTGGCCCCGGTGGCAATGACGATATTCTTAGCCGTGTGAGTCTGCTTCGACCCATCTTTGGCCGCCACTTCCACGGTGGAGGCCGAGGTAAGCAGGGCGGCGCCCATGTGCACGTCAATCTTGTTCTTCTTCATCAGAAACTCGACGCCTTTGGTCAGGCGTTGGGAGACTTGTCGTGAGCGTTTGACGGCGACGCCATAATCCAGCTTCAAGTTGTTGAACGAGAAGCCGAACTCTTTTCCGCGATGGCGCAGGGTTTCGGCCACTTCAGCATTTTTGAGCAGAGATTTGGAGGGAATACAGCCTACATTCAAACACACCCCACCCAGCCATTCCTTGTCCACAATGGCGGTCTTCAGCTTCAATTGCGCGGCGCGAATGGCGCACACGTAGCCCGCCGGGCCAGCGCCAATGACGATGACGTCGTAGTTCATGAAATTGAACTCCTGATTTTGGTTAGAGGTACCGAAGCTGGTTTTCCATATCTTCGGCGGTTACGGTGTTGAGCAAAGCAATCAAGTTAGCGGTAACAAGAGTCGTTGGAAAGCGGCGTTTAGCGACGACAATGCCATAATGCTTCAAGCCTTGTTCCAGAAACTTGCGATGTTCTTCTTCAAAGTCGTGACGATTGTGCGTCACCAGAGCGCGGCGCTGGGAAACAGCATACAGCAATTGCTCATGGTCGCCTTCGCGCAACATGCCTGCGTCCAGCGCCGAAGCTACGTCAAGCCCGCGTGTGCGAAGGCTTTCTACCACCTCTTGCCACACATCCTCGTCAAAATACAAGTGGATGTAGAGTGGCAGAAGTCCAGGATCAATTTGGCTACTCATTCCACGAGGACTTGATTGATTTCAATGTAGTGATCAATCTCTTCACGATGATCGTCATAATAGGCCAGCGCGTCGAAAACTTGCGCCAGCCGCAGATAGGGAAGGTGGCGAATGATCTCTTCCGGCGCTTGACCAAAGCGCCAATGCTCGACGATGGCCCGCACTGGCGTGCGCGTGCCTTTGATGATCGGCTCGCCGCTCAGGATGTCCGGAACGCGCTCGATATGGGGATATTCGGTAGGTTTCGCCAGTGCGTCTTTTGGCGCGGCGGCGCGAATCAACTCACGCAGTTCGTGTATTTCCTTCTCAATCGCGTTAAGCCGCGTATAAATAGTTGGGGTGTCTGTAGCTGGTTCCGTCATCGTCTCACCTTCCGCTTTGGCAGAATTATACCTTTGATCTACTCCCACCCCTCCAGCGTCTCCTTCACCTTCGCCATAAAGTTGTCCGCCGACGCGCCGTCGAGGATGCGATGATCGAAGGTGAGCGAGATGTAGACCAGCGGGCGGATGGCGATAAGGTCGGAACGACCGTCGCCATCATTGATGGCGACGACGCGCTTTTGGATGGCGCCGACGCCAAGGATGCCGCACTGGGGCTGGTTGATGATGGGGGTGGCAAACAGTGAGCCGGTGACCCCGTGATTGGTGATGGTGAACGTGCCGCCCGCCACTTCATCCGGCTTGAGTTGTTTGGCCCGGGCGCGGGCCGCGAGGTCGTTCACCGCGCGGGCCAGGCCAAGCAGGGATTTGTCGTCGGCGTTTTTGATCACCGGCACGATCAAGCCCTCTTCGCCGAGCGAGACGGCAACGCCGATGTTGAGGTCGCGCTTGAGCAATAACTTGTCGTCGGCGAAGACGCTGTTGACGACGGGATAGGCCCGGAGGGCGACGACGGCGGCTTTGACGAAGTACGAGGTGAAGGTCAGGTTGACGCCATCGCGCGCGAATTGGGCCTTGTTCGCCTCCCGGTGGGCGATCACGTTGCTGAGATCGGCCTCGAACACCGTGGTCACATGCGGCGAGGTATGTTTACTCCGCACCATGTGTTCGGCAATGGATTTGCGGATGGGGGTGAGCGGCACGAAACTGTCGCCGGCCTGGGCAGGTGCGAGACCTGCCCCTACAGTTTCGGGCGTAGGGGCGGGGCTTGCCCCCGCCCTGGCGGCCATCTGCAGTTCCGGCGGGCGGAAAAGGTCGCCGTCGCCAGGTTTTTCCCAGGGGGCCAATTCCTCAATCTGCGATGGGGCGGGCGCAGTCTTCTGTGACTCAACAAAGGTCAGCACGTCTTTCTTGGTGATGCGGCTGTTGAGTCCCGTTCCTTTGAGGAGTTGAAGATCAACGTTGTGTTCGGCGGCGAGTTTGGCGACGACGGGGGAGATGAAACCCAGATCACGTTGAGGAGCCGAGGTCGTGGAGGGCGGGGCGGCGAGCGGGGTGGGAGCAGGCGCATGGGCGGGTGCGTGAGTCGGCGCCCCACCGTTGTCGGCGGTCAGGGCCTCACCGGGTTGGCCAATCCAGCCGAGCAATGTCCCGGCAGTGACCGTCGTCCCGTCGGGGATCAGAATCTTCAACAGTACCCCGGCGGCGGAAGCTGTCACTTCGGTGTCCACTTTGTCGGTGGTCACTTCCATGATCGGCTCGAACTCTTTCACCGCCTCGCCTTCCTGCTTCAACCATTTGCTCACTGTGCCTTCGACGACGGACTCGCCCAGTTGGGGCATGAGAATTTTTGTAGCCATTGAAACGACCTCCCTTTATTTTTCTTGTTGCAAACTGGCTACAACGGCGTCAAACAACTTCACGAAACTAGGATGCAGTTTCTGAATCTCAGCGACGACCGCCTGAAGTTTGTCCCAATCAATCAAAAAGCCGTAAATCTTCGTGGCTACGTGGCGAAAAGCCATCAGGACTTCGAGAGCTGTTATCGTTTCGTCGTCGCCGAGGCCGTGTGAACGAACCAAAACCTGAAACATCTTCAGCGTGTCCCGATGCGAAAATGCGCCCGAGGGGATTTCACGCCCAAGATGTTTCAGGATGCGGATCATCAAATGTTCGAGTGCGTTGTAATAGCCAAAGCATTCAAACGTGAGTGCAGAGGTTTTGATTTCAAGTGCGACCTGACTTTCGGAAAAGCTGACGATGTTTTGATAAACCTTCTCCAAGTTTTCAAGTCCGAAAGCGATCTCTTTACGAAGTTCATCTAGCGACATAAATCACCTCTCCTTCACGCAAGATGCGTTCACGGAGGTAGCCTTGCACGGCAACTAGATCGAGAATGCTGACATGACTGCTTACAGTCATCAAGCATTCAGCCCAGGCGCGAAAATAATTCGTGCTGGGAATACCTTCCTCACACAAGTCAAGATCAGAAGTAGGCGTGGCCGTGCCGCGTGCATACGAGCCATACAGAATTATTTTTTTGGCCCCGTGCCGCTTGAGAATGTCCACGACTTGCTGCAAATCTCGCCGGGGGATTTCGGGCATTTGAGTCAGTGTTGATAGAGAGGTAGTCATGTCAGTATGCCGCCAATTCTCTCATCGCCTTCGCAATTTTCTCCGGGTTGGGCATGAACCAATCCTGCAAAGGATGGCTGAACGGGACGCCCGGTACGTCGGGGCCGCCGAGTCGTTTGACCGGCGCATCGAGATCGGTGAAGGCCTGGTCGGCAATGATGGCCGCCACTTCGCCGCCGTAGCCGCCGGTGAGATTGTCTTCGTGAACGATCAGGGCCTTGCCCGTCTTGCGCACCGAGGCCAGAATCGTGCCCTTGTCCACTGGCAACAGGGTCCGCAAGTCCACCACTTCGACATTGACGCCCTCGCGGGCCAACATCTCGGCGGCCTGCAGGCAATAATAATGCATGATGCCGTAAGCGAACACAGTCAGGTCTTCACCCTCACGACTCACGTTGGCCGGGCCAATCGGCACAACGTAATCATCGTCGCCTTCCGGCACCTCCCCTTTGATCAACCGGTAGCCCTTCTTCGGTTCGAAAAACATCACCGGGTTCGGGTCGCGCACCGCCGACTTGAGTAGGCCTTTGGCGTCTTTGGGATTGGAGGGGATAACGACTTTGAGGCCGGGGATGTGAGCGAAGAAAGCTTCCACGCTTTGCGAGTGATAGAGTCCCCCGCCGACGCCGCCGCCATAGGGCGACCGGATCACCATTGGCGCCTGCCACTCGCCGCCGGAGCGGTAATACATCCGCGCCGCCTCGTTGAGAATTTGATTGAAGGCCGGGAAGATGAAGTCGGCAAACTGAATCTCGCAGATCGGCCTCATGCCATACATCGCTGCGCCAATGCCAATGCCGACGATGGACAGTTCGGCCAGCGGCGAATCAATGACCCGTTTCGGGCCGTATTTTTCAAACAAGCCCTGGGTGGCCCGAAATACGCCGCCGCGCGGCCCGACATCTTCACCAGTGATGAACACGCAATCGTCGCGGGCCAGTTCTTCGTCCATCCCCTGGCGGATGGCTTCGATCAGAGTCATTTCAGGCATGGTGGGCCTCCGTCGCGTACACCGGGCCTTCGGCCACTTCCACCGGCGGGTAGGGTGCGGCCTCGGCAAATTTTTGGGCGTCGTCCACTTCGGCCACTGCCTTGCGCTCGTATTCGTCGGCCAGCGCCTCTGGCAAGTAGCCCTGCGCCTCAAGATGATCTTTGAACAACAAAAGCGGATCGCGCTTCTTCCACTCATTCACTTCTTCGCGCGTGCGATAGGAGCGATCGTCGTCATCCGAGGAGTGCGGCACCGGGCGGTAGGTTTTCGACTCGATCAGCGTTGGGCCTTCGCCACGCCGGGCGCGGTCAGCGGCCTCTTTGACGGCGCGATAGACGGCCAACGCGTCATTGCCATCCACCACACAGCCGGGCATCCCAAAGGCCGGGGCGCGGTCAGCCACATTTGGCACAGCCATTTGTAGTTTGGTCGGCACCGAGATGGCGTATTGATTGTTTTGCACCAGGCAGATCATGGGGAGCTTGTGGACGGCGGCCCAGTTGAGGCCCTCGTACCATTCGCCTTGCGAGGTTGAGCCTTCGCCGATGCACGTCATCACCACCGAGTCCGCGCCGCGCATCTTCATACCTAAGGCGATTCCGGCCGCGTGTGGAATTTGCGTCGCCACTGGCGCGGAGGTGGAGATCACGTTGCCGCGCCGCAATCCAAAGTGCGACGGCATCTGCCGCGCCCCCGACGACACCTCCCCCTGTTTGCCGTAGAGTGAGATCATAAATTCGCGGGGCGTGAGACCGAAACACAACATCAGGCCGAGATCGCGGTAATAGGGCGCTAGCCAGTCCTTGCCCGGCTTCAGGGCAAAGGCCGCGCCGATCTGGCTGGCCTCGTGTCCCATGCCGGAAATATGAAAGACAATCTTGCCCTGCCGGTGCAACACCCAGGCCCGTTCGTCGAGGCGGCGCGAGCGGAGCATGGCGTAATACATTTCGAGCAAAAGTTTTTTGCTCAACTCCATTGAGGGGCCCTCCGTTGTTGGGATATGGGAAAAGAGTGGTTCGATTGAATTGGTGATCGAACGAGTTGGGAAATGAGGGAAAAAGGAGACGTCAAAGGGGCTTTAGTCAGCTTGCCCATGAGTTCAGCCATTGGACTTTTGGTATTTTACCATTTAGGAGCGTCGTTTGATCAAACGCAATTCAGGGCTGCGCAACACAAAGGCCAAAGCGAAAAAGACAACGGCGCCCAACGTCGCGCCACCCACTCCCACAAGCCACATAGGGGAAGCCGTCACTTGCGCCCAACCGATCACCACCGCTCCCATCCCAACCGAGGCCAGCGCCGCCCGCCACAAACTATTGAATAGTGATCGCAGTTCCAACTGCCCCAGGCGTCGGCTCAACACGACGACGAGGCCGAGCATTTCGATGCCGGTGGCCACGGAATTGGCGAGGGCCAACCCGCCATGAGGCGGCGTCCCCCGAGAGTCGAAGAGGCGGGTGAAGGTCAGGCTGAAGATCACATTCAGCACCATCGCCCCCGCGCCGATCAACACCGGCGTGCGGGTATCCTTCAACGCATAAAAGGCGCGGGTGACCACTTCGACAACCGAGTGGCCGACGAGGCCGATGGCGTACCAGGTGAGCGCCCAGGCTACGAGCACGGTTGAAGCCGAGGTGAACTTGCCGCCCTCAAACAATAAGGCGATGAGGGGCTGGCCGAGGAGGATGAGGCCGATCGTGGCCGGTAAGGCTAGAAAGAGGGTGAGGTTGAGGGCCGAGGTCAGGGTATGCCGTAGAGCATCGCCTTCGCCGCGTGCGGCCTGCGCCGCAAAGGTGGGGAAGACGGCAATGGCAATGGCCTGGGCGATAGCGGCCTGCGGAAACGTAAAAATTTGAAAGGCATAGGTCAGGGCGGAAAGACTCCCGGCGGGCAGGGCCGAGGCAATGGCGACGTTGACCCAAAAGTTGATCTGCCACACGGCGAGGCCGAACATGCGCGGCAACATCAGCGCGCCCACTTGTCGCACAGTTTCGTCAGCCCAGTCGAGGGCGAGGGTGTAGCGTGGGCGATGACGGATGAGGGCAGGCAGTTGCACAAGGAGATGCAAAGCCGCGCCGACGACCACCCCCCACGCCGGGCCGTAAATGCCAACGACTGGCGCGGCCAGCGCCCCACCCATGATGCCGACGTTGTAGAGGATAGGGGCGAGCGCCGGAGACAAAAAATGATGATGAGCATTGTGGATGCCCATCAGCAATCCGCTCACCCCGAAGATGAGGGTGGAGAGGAGCATGAGGCGCATTAGGCTAACGGTGAGTTGTTGTTGGGCCGGAGTGAAGGCCGGGGCCAGGAGAGTCCGCGCGATCCATGGAGCGGCGAGAGCGGCTAGGGCGGCAACTAGGCTCAGGGCAATGAGGAGGTTGTTGACGACGGCGCTGGCAAGCCGCCAGGCCCGGTCGCGCCCAGTCTCGGTGACGAGAAGACTGGTGAAGAGGGGGATGAAGGCTGAAGCTAGCGCCCCTCCAGCCAACACGTTGAACAATAGGTCAGGGACACGGAAGGCGGCGGCATAGGCGTCGGTCTCTGCCGAGGCCCCCAGCGCCCGGTTAAAGATGATCTGCCTTAGCAGGCCGATGAGATTTGCACCAATGAGGCCGGCCATCACAACCGAGGTATTGCGGCTGAGGCGGTTCACGGGGGGAGATTATAGCTTTAAGCGCGAGAGCCAGGGACGCCGACCCTGGCTCTCTCAAAGGAGGAGAAGAAGAGATTTCATATGCCCTTCTTGGGTATAAGATAGCACATCCTATCTAGTTTGCCTTGTCCGACAACCTACGCCAAACCTACGCCAAACCTACGGTTGTATAAAGCCAACGTTAAGCTGTTAGCCATTCATTCGGCAACAATGCTCAATTGTTGATAGTAACGGTCGAGCCAGGTGTTGGACCAGCCCCATAGCGTCGAGTCGCGGACGATGCGGGCCACTTCCTCGCGAGTGATTTTGGCCTCAGTTTCCAGCACTTGATGATTGCGGCGGCTGATGGCCAGAGTGCGCACGGCAAACATGAGGGGAAAAGCGCAGAACAGCCGGATACTGTGTTGCCAGCGCGGCAGGGCTTTGAGGTAGGCCAGCGCGGCGCGCAGATGGCGCTCGGCTTTGTCGGCCAACACGTTGAGGACTTTGATGGCTTCGGCGCGGTGTTCGGGGCGAAAGAGGTCTTCGCGGGAGATGTTGACGGCGTCGCAGAAGCTTTTCGGCACAAAGATCCAGCCGCGCGCGTAATCTTCGCGCAGACCGCGAATGACGTTGACGGTTTGCAGGGCCAGGCCAAACTCGCGGGCCAGCGGCATGAGGGCGTCGCGGTGCAGGCGGATATAATGTGAATACCAGGCGAAGAGGTGGGTGAGGAGATAGCCCACTCGCCCGGCCACTTCGTGCATGTAGTCGTCCATGTCGGCCTCATCTTCGACCACGGGG
>Ga0247727_10005323_pt1 | contig 26266 bp, 27 predicted proteins | sample WisWelCaveWW1625_FD_202498 | JGI IMG/M metagenome (GOLD analysis project Ga0247727, IMG submission 202498) | Biofilm microbial communities from Wishing Well Cave, Virginia, United States - WW16-25 | ecosystem: Environmental > Aquatic > Deep subsurface > Groundwater > Cave microbial mat | place...
AACAATTCGGCGGGTACGGTAAAATCTTCGCGGTAGGTCATGTGCTTCTCCTTTTTGGCGTCGTAACCGCAAGGATAACACTTGACCTACTCTTCTTCAAATTTACAGAACTGATGTTACACTACTACACTATCAGATGTCATGTCATCTGATAGGCCCTGTTGTATAGCATCAATTATTTGTTTACGCGCTTCAGCAGGTCTGAAATGGTCATACTCAATATATCGGTAGACTTTGATATCAAACGGGATCTGGGTTCCGATTTGTGCTAAAAGTATTGTGACTTTACTTCGTAACGCATATCGTATTCCAAGTTCCAGGAAGACATTTGGGTTTCTTCCTGTAATATCTACGATAACCACATCAGCTTTTGCTATACTCCGCACAATTGAAGCAGTTATTGACCCGGACTGACTTCTGTCAACCTCCCGTACAATTTTGGGTCGACTTCCTATATTTGAAGAATCGTTATATGACCCTGTATTAAGTCGATTTGTGGCCTCTACTACACTGGGTTCTATAATCTCTTTGTATACATACTCAGACTCGGTAGCTCCCCCGCTATATTCCCCGCTTGCTCCAAATGGCATTAAGACAAATGTATCAAAAGTTTTCATATTCGCTATCCTTTAATTAGAAATTTCTTGTAAAGGAATTCGGCAGATTCCAACTTATGAAATTATTATAGCATTATCTACCGCTCATTAATCTTATCAACTTCTCTAATAAGACCAGGCTTCACAACCTGGTCTTATTGGTGGGTTGAGAGTGAATCGGCGGGCTAAAAGCCTTGCCTCAGTACATGGAAGTCCGCTCGAAACGGACTCGGTTGCTTTAGTCCCGCTCTTGCTTTTCCAAATATTCCTGCGCGGCTTCGAGAAATTCGCGTGCTTGGTTGATTAAGTTTGCGACAATTTGTTCGTTGATGGTTTCATCAACATTGTAATCCCCGGTAATGCGAATATCGAAAGCATCTACAAGCCAGCGATGAAATTTAGGGTCAAGTTCTTTTGTCTTCGCAAAATGTAAGCCATATGCTCCGATAACTTGTCCGTGGGTGCTGAACTCCAATCCCCTCTCTGCCAGCAAAGCCTCGGCTACATAGAACATTGCATAATAGGCGCGTCCTGCCGCAAATTCTGGCTTGTTCATCTCGAGTATGCCCTCGGCGACTTCGATGGCGTCCAGGGCTTTATCCAAAAATTTGCGAGACCGCTCGTTCATGCGGGCTGTCCCTCACGATGAATATTTCTCAATAAGGGAGTGTCAGACCGTTTCCATTTTTCTTCTGTCATTAATATTCTGCTGACATGTGCATTGTATTCAAGAGAAATGGTAGAGATAAGCTCGCCTGTCCGCTCTATTTCATCCCAATAGGTCATCCTGTATTCGCTCAATAGAATCATCACATCCACATCCGAGCCCTGACGGTAATCCCCGCGCGCGTAGGAGCCGTAGAGGTACACGGCTTTCAACCTGTCGCCGTAGATCTGGGCGAGTCCTTCTTTCAGTTCCTTCATCAGTTTCCTGATGCGGGCAGGGACTTTTCGGGTCATGCCCTTATTTTACTCTTTTTTGAAATTGCAAAAGACCAGGCTGAGAAACCTGGTCATTTCTGGTTTGCCGCCACGTTTGAAACGTGACCTACTCTGTTATTTGCGTCTGCTCAGGGACAACGATCGCCATGATCAGGTAGACGATGGCAATACCGCCAAAGCCCGTGAAAAACGCCAGCACAAAGAGCAGTTGGACGATTGGTAAGGATGAAAGCGATAAAATCAATCTTGATAGACTTGACAACGAAATAAATCGTCCTATACTGGTAAATGTAAGGCAATTTCCTTAGTGCAATCCTGACGGGTTGGAATATGCCAGATAAACTCCCTTCGCTAGATCAATTTGAACACTTTGATTTCCGCGAACTGCCCATTGGGGTCTATATGACCTCGCGGGATGGTCGATTTATCGTTTGTAATCAAACAGCCCGCAGAATGCTGGATTTGCCCCCTAATGAACCTTTGAAGGCAAATATTATTGATTACTATGCCAATCCTGCAGACCGCAAAACGGGCATTGATCAAGCTATTGAACTTGCCAAACGCGGAAAGAATCTTGAGCGTGGCATATTACACCTGAAAGTTCAAGATCGCGATCTTTATGTCGAAGACTACTGCAAAATTTTGCAGGACGCCGAGGATAATGTCATTGGGTTTGTAGGATGTTGGGTGGATATCACGGCTGATTTCGAAAGCAAACAACATGAAAAAGAACTGCAAGAGCGAGTCGAAGAACTTGCATTTGACATCGGGCGGATATTGCATGCCAACACCACAACCCTTGTCATGGTCATTCAGAGTCTAAATTCGGTCATTCAGGCGTTTATATCGAATCCATTTGATGGTTATGGGTTACCTTCCATAGAGGAGGTCGATACTGAATTGACAAAACATGCAAATCGATTGGCTGGTGCCATTGAACGCATTAAGAAAACCGGAGATGAAGATCGAAGATCGAAGGCATTACCGGAGCATAAATGGAAAACGCTTACCGATCAGATGAATGCCCTCCGTGAGTTTAAACACCGTATCCCGGTATTAGAGTCTCAGCCTGCCGCCTTAAGAGTTTCTGCCCACTCCATAGGCCAAATCAGCCAGAGTGTAGTGCCAGGTTTTCTGCCGCGCGAAGCTGTTCGTGATCTACAGCAAGCGGCATGGCATCTGGAGCGACTGACGACCTTGATTGATGTGCTGAAGACACGCACCGCAGTCATGCAGATGGATTACACCCTTCAAAGCCTGCGCGAATATATCACAGCAGATGTGCGTGAAACTGCAATCCGCACAACGATGACTGTAGAAAAATTAATTGAGCAAACCGTAAGTCGACTGGCAAGTTACGCACAAAGTTCCCGTGTGGAAATCAAGACCTATGATATTGTGGATGCCAGGGTTACGGTACATGAGCGCGAGATTGTGCGGGCGCTTTCAAATTTACTGCATAACGCAATTAAATATACATGGAGGCGGGATCTCGCCAAGGCACCCTGGGTTTCCATTCAGGCAAAACTCGAAAAAAATAAAATTCAGTTGGAATTTGAAAACTGGGGGGTACCCATTTCAAAAGACGAACTCGAACAGGAACTTGTATTCAAGTTGGGTTATCGTGGAAAATGGTCTACTGATCGAGGGCGATTGGGAACTGGGATTGGTTTGACAGACGCGCGTCGAATTGCCGAGGCGCATGGCGGAGGTATTCTAATTGACAGTCATCCAACTCGTTTTCACAAGGAATCTCATGAAGATTATTTCAAGCAACCCTTCCTGACGAAGGTGACGCTTTTTCTACCGGTGGCCGGAAATCCATGACTGAAGGAGAAAGAATGAAGCCGAGAGTTTTATGGATAGAAGATAGTGCCCGTTTTGAGCTGAACAACCTGACTGGTCCAATATATTTTTATGGAAACTATGATTTCCAACAAGTGGAGGACGTAACAACAGCGGTCAACTTTTTGATGGCAAAACCCTTTGATGTATTGATTGTTGATATTCGTCTTCCGCCGGGCACTGATCCGTACTGGAAAGATCTGTATCAGAATGTGGCAGCCTATGGTGGCGGGGAAAAATTGGGAATAAAATTTTTATACTGGCTTCTTTCACAGGATGGAAATTATCAGCAAAAGCCGCCTGAATGGGTGAGCCCGGATCTAATTGGAGTTTTTACCGTCGAGAATTATCAGGAGATACATGAAGAATTGGATGTTCTGGGAATAAAGGTCTTTAAGCATAAATCTGCTGGTTTGTCAGATACTACCCTGCTTGATCTGATAGAAGAAATATTGGCGCGAAAGTCGGGGGGTAGGAAAAAGCAGTAGGTTTGGATTTCAATATGGAAAACATTTCCTTTGATGTAATTGTCTCCCTGCTTCTCTTTTTGGTGGGTGTGCCAGTTTTAGTACTTCAGTTTATGTCTCCTGAAATTAGAAATGTTCTAAAAGTGGAAAGTAAAATTGTTCGTGAGTCAGCTCTTTATCTGGCCGTATGTGTTGCCATTATTATTGTCGCAATTTGCCTTGAAGAATACAAAACAACCCCGGTAATCTGGAAAGCGTGGCTATGGGTTTATATGTACGCGGTGCTTTTTATTATGGTTGGTTTTTTCTCTGCCAGAGTATTATCGAAATATGGGTTTAGAGAAAATGTATTAAAAGAACTTACCCGGCAGATTCTCAATGACTTGCCAAAGACAGGCAAGCCCAATAAAGAGAAGTTGCACGATTTGATCGAGATCGGTAAACAATCAAACTCCGGTCCCAACCGCGAAATGGTATTGGAGGAGATGAGGATTTTGGTTGATGTCGTTTGCAGGAATGAAAATTATAGAGGCGACTCTCTTGAGAATCTGATCATTGGCATTGTGCACATGCTTGCAACCAGATCTACAAGGGAAGATACAAGCAATTATCAAACAGCAGCAGGGATTTTGACGACAGTGTTGTCGTCAAAAGCGGGCGATGAAAACGATAAAGGATTTGTTGATCAATTTCATGCAGTAAATGCCATGAGCACCCTTGGACAGACCCAGTTGGCGCAAGATGATTTTTCTGCAGAGGCGGACTATACAATGATGGATTATGAGGAAGCCTTGGGCCTCGTAGTTTCGGTTCACCCAGAATTACTTCCCGATGTGACACAGGCTTTGCTTAGCATGGGTTCCGTGGCACTTCAACACAAGCGATATCTGTTTGCTGTCGCAACTATGGAACGAATGTTGACTCTTGTTGAAGAAAATGAACCGGTTGCCATGAAGCCTTTGGCAGAATTGCTTGGTTTATCCGCCTATTTTTGGGCCGCAGGCGGAAGCAGTAAGGATTTTATCGAAACGCGGATCGCCCGGATATCAGACCTTATATCGGGTGATCTTCCTGAAGTTATCGGAAGAGCCCGACAGCGATTTCAAATGACCATGCGATTTGACACCGCCGATAAACTTGCTCAAATGGCAAAGGATCTCAAACCTAAGCCAAAATCTCGCAAGAAAAAATGAGACGACCCATCGGGTCGTCTCTTCGTTTACTGCTGTGCAGTCGTCTGCTCAGGGACAACGATCGCCATGATCAGGTAGACAATTGCGATGCCACCGAAGCCCGTGAAAAACGCCAGCACCGTCAGCAAGCGGACGATGGTCGGGTCAATGCCGAGGTATTCGCCCAGCCCGGCGCACACTCCCGCGATCATGCGGTTCGACGTACTGCGGGTGAGTTGCTTGTAGTTGGTATTCATGTTGCACTCCTTTCAAATGATTTCTGAAAGGACATACGCAAGGATTTGAAAGAAGTTGCAGACCCCTCCCGGTGGTTGAGTAGGGCGAGTGATTCTCTCGCCCGTATCGAAACCACCAAGTAAGCAAAGTTGCTTTGGTTAGCGGTGGTTTCGATACGCCCTTCACAACGAACGCTCAGGGCTACTCAACCACCGAGCAATTACTTATACTTCCTGCTCTCCAAATAATTTGCCACTGCCGCCCAGAGCAACGCTAACCCAATTATCAAATAGACGATTGCCTGCAACCCCAGCCACTGGAGCTGGGAGATACCAAAGGCTGTGAACAAGATTCCAACGACTCCGTAAAAAATCGTGTTGCGCACGTAATCTGACCCGACACGTTTGGATTGCAAAATATTCTTCTGCATGAGCATTTCCATCGCGCGGACTTGTTCTTCGTGCAGGTTCTTGCACGCCAACGAATCCCCTGCAAACGCCGCGCAATCGGAGCACAGCCCCCGCTGGCAGTATTTGCACAATCCGATCGCAGGTTTATTGGGATGGTAATAGCAATTCATTCCTTTTCTCCTCGATGGATGACTTCACTCCCATATTTTTCCTGCAACGCGTCCACAGCGTCCTGTAACTTGCGCGACTTTTCGTTATCCACATCCCACAAACCGAGTTGACGGATCGGCGTGCCGAGTCCGCTTACGCCGACTCCGATGAGTCGCACAGCCTGATTCGGCTTGCGGACTGTTTTCAATAATTCAAGCGCGGCTCTTGCTATGTCTTCATCCTGATCCGTTCGATGATTCAAAGTCGTTTGCCGCGTCAATGTTGTGAAATCGGGCCAGCGGAGCTTGAGTTTGATCGTTGAACCAGCCAGATCATTTTTTCGCAACTGGCGCGCTACTTCAGCCGATTGTTCGCGTACGGTTTTCTCCAACACTTTGTCATCACGAACATCGCGCGAAAACGTGACTTCCTGACTGATGGATTTCGTCTCGCGCTCGGTGACGACGGGGCGATGATCAATCCCTTTTGCATGACGGGATAAGTCGCGTCCGTTTTCGCCGAACAAGCGGATCAATTCATTTTCGGGCCATTTCGCGATATCACCGATCGTGTGGATGCCCAGATCATTTAATCGTGCAAATGTTTTTGGACCGACTCCCCACAGCATATCCGCGGGCAAAGGATTCAAAAACGCGGCTTCTTCTCCAATAGGGACAACTGTCACCGCATTAGGAGGCTCCACCAACCCCTGAGCCTTGATCCGCTTTAGCGCGAGCGCTTTCCCGACCTCCGTCGCGATCTTCGCTACGAGCTTGTTCGACGCGATCCCGATCGAGCAGGGCAGATGCAACTCGTCACGGATTCGGGCTTGAAGTCGGCGCGCGAGGCGTTCAGTTCCTTCGTGAATATCCGTGATGTCGAGAAAGGCTTCGTCAATGGAGATTTGCTCCACCAGCGCGGTGAGGTCGTGCAATCGTTCCATCACCTGACGCGAGACGTCGCTGTAGATGCGGTGATGCCCGGAAACAATGATCAGCCCCGGGCTGAGTCGGAGCGCTTTACTCATCGGCATGGCGCTTCGCACTCCGTTTCGTCTCGCGGCATATGAACAGGACGCGACCACGCCGCGTTCATCAGGCCTGCCTCCCACTGCAAAGGCTTTGCCGCGTAGTTCGGGGTTGCGCGTCTCTTCCACCGCGCAGTAGAAGGCGTCGAGGTCAATATGGAGGATCGTTCTGGGCATGGGCTCAATTATAAGAGGAGAAAAGAGTCATTAAGAGATATTGAACAATCCTTAAAGAAAAGATATACTAGAGGCGTATAGTCATTAAGGAACTTTTTGTTTGGTTAGACGTTGTACTTAATTGGAAAGAGCGAAGGAGAATACTATGAAATCCCGATTGAAAATGGCTTCGATCATGTTACTCGTTGCGATGGTCCTGTCGCTTGTGCCCGCGGCGGCATTCCCTTCGCAAGCGTCTGCCGCGGCATGTTTCCACGCCCGCTTCGTTGCAGATGTTACCATCCCTGATGGCATGAACTTTCAACCTAATGCGACCTTCAGGAAAACCTGGCGTTTGAGGAATATTGGAACTTGCGCGTGGAACAATGTGACCATGTTCTTCGACCATGGAGCGCAGCTGGGAGCAACAACATCTGTTCCAGTGCAATCCGGGATTGCTCCCGGGCAAACCGTTGACGTGAGTGTGGATTTGACTGCGCCAAACGCGCCAGGTCATTACATTGGTTTTTGGAAGTTTAAGAGCGAGCAGGGGACGATATTCGGTATTGGAGTGCAGGCAAACAGGGAGTGGTGGGTTGAAATCAATGTCGTTGGAACGCCCACAACCAACGTTGTTTACGATTTCACCGCCCACGCCGCGGATGCCGATGTCAAATGGTCGAGTGGCGCGGGTAATCTACCCTTCCCTGGCACGGAAGGCGATGCCAAAGGGTTTGCAACAACGGGCCTGCAACGGATCTTCGAAGACGGTAAATCTTCGCCTCAATCTTCCATCCTGGTGGGTCCTCAAAACATCCCCAATGGTTATATTCAAGGTATCTATCCGCCTTATAAGGTGCAGGCTGGCGATATCTTCAAAGCCCAGGTCGGATGCGAACTCAAAGCCACCGGTTGTTACGTCCAATTCAGGCTTGCTTATATCGTTGATGGCAAAGCCGCCAGAACCATCTGGAGATTTAATGAAAGATGGGAAGGCAGAACCAACCTGGATTATGCCTATCCCGACATCAGGCTCGATGATCCCCGGCTGAATAATGGTCTTGGGCTTGTCGGGAGAGATGTCCAGTTCATCCTGATCGTTGATGCGAACGGCTCTCCGGTGGGTGATACCGCGTTGTGGGGCAACCCAGCCATTGTGAGAAAAGGAGGCGGTCCGCCTCCACCAACCGTGACAGGCACTCCTCCTACATCCACACCGACAAAGACTCCCGCGCCGATCACAGTCACGGTTCCTCCCTCCTCTTGTGACAAGGTGCAGTTCATCAAGGATGTCACTGTTCCGGATGGCTCGATCTATGCACCGGGCGCAACGTTTACCAAAACCTGGCGATTAAAGAACGTCGGGTCATGCGCATGGAACACATCTTATCAACTTGTATTCTTCAGCGGCGCGCAAATGGGCGCGGCAACTTCAGCAACCTTCACCAAAATTGTTGCAGTCGGTGAAACTTATGATTTCTCGATCAACCTGACCGCTCCCAATAATCCGGACTCGTATCGCGGTTTCTGGATGTTCAAGAATGCAAACGGCGCTTTGTTTGGAATCGGCGCACAGGCAAATAAACCCTGGTGGGTGGATATCAGAGTTTCGGGTCCCACGGTTACGCCGGGTGGTCCTACGAAAACTCCAACTCCCACACTCACCCCTGGTGGTCCTACGGTCACACCGGTTTCTGGCTCGGCATTTGATTTTGCCTCCAGGGCTTGCGAAGGCACATGGTTCAGCGGCGCGGGTCAACTCCCTTGCCCGGGAACGGATGGCGATGCGAGAGGTTTCGCGTTGAAAGTGAGCAATCCTAAACTCGAAACGGGAACCACAGATCCACGCCCCGCGATTCTCGCTTTTCCACAAAATGTACAGAACGGATATATACAAGGTTTTTTCCCCGCTTTCAAAGTGCAAAGCGGGGACCGATTTCGATCTTTGATTGGTTGTGAAGGCGGCGCCACGAGTTGCTACGTTGCCTTCCGCCTTGATATTCAATCTGGAAGTGACCCGATCACACCGTATTGGGGTCCATTCCTGGAACGATATGAAGGTTTGGCGTATCCCGTGGATATTGACCTCACTCCGCTTGCGGGAAAAGATGTCAAGTTCATTCTTACAACTCTCGCAGCTGGAACCGCAGTAGGCGACCGCGCGTTATGGGTGGGTCCGCATATTTATCGCGGGACCGCTACAGTCCCAACTTCGACCCCCACGTCCACATCCAACGCGCCGACTCTCACTCCAACGGCGACATCGTCAGGGCCGACATTGTCACCAACGCCAACTGCTACAACGGCTGCACTTACATATCAAAATGTGAAATACAATTTCAAATTTACACTTTCGACAGGCGCGAACATTGCGAGTCAATCTGACAATGCGGGTCGTGTCAACCTGACATTTACAACGGGCACCAACCTGAGTGAAAAATATGTTCAGGTAAACGTGGTCGAAAATGCAAACCCCTGTGTCAGCCCAGCAGTGGGAGGAACAAATAACCCTCCAGAAAATGTAACCATCAACAACATCCAGTTTGTCAAACGAACCGGTCAGGAAGGCGCGGCAGGCAATATCTACGATTGGGTCACCTACTCAACCACTCGCAACAATGCCTGCATCAGCCTTGCGTTTATTTTGCATTCTGTAAACCTGAATAATTTCCCCTCACCCCCTCCGGTATTTGATAAAGACGCCGAGTCTGCAGTCTTCACTCAGATCATCAACACGTTCAATTGGATTACTCCTTAAGACGCGCCTCGCATCATTCCAACGAGAAGCCTGGTCCCGTCCGATCAGGCTTTTCTCGCGCCTCAGAGTGCTTTCTCCCTACGGGAGAGGGCTAGGGTGAGGGAGAATCCATGTCCCTCGATAAACCTACAATCCTCCTTGCCGACGACGACCCAACCATCGCGGATAGTCTCGCGCCCTTTCTTGAACGCGCAGGCTTTCACGTGCTGGTCGTTTCAGATGGCATGAACGCGTTGGAAAAAGCACAGGCGCATCACCCTGAATTGATCATCCTCGATGTACTCATGCCGCGTATGGACGGGCGCGAGACCCTGCGTCGCCTGCGAAAGTTAAACGTCTGGACGCCGACCATTCTTCTCACACAAGTAGGTGAGGCCTCCGAACGCGCGCTTGCCCTCGAAGAAGGCGCGGACGATTATCTCAATAAGCCATTCGATCCGCATGAATTGTTGGCGCGTATCCGTGCTGTGCTCAGGCGTGCTCGTCCCGGTGAGCGGTCACTATCCGTTGCATGGTTGCTCACGGCAAATGAGCTGGTGTTGGATCGTCGCGCGCGTCGGGCATCCCTTTCGGGCGAAACTCTTGAGCTAACCCCAAAAGCATTATCTGTGCTGGAATATTTGATGACTCACCCCGACGAAGCAGTCTCACGCGAACGCCTGCTCGACGCGGTTTGGGGATGGGAATACCCCGCCGGCACACGCACTGTGGACACGCGCATGGCTGAACTCCGCCGCGCTCTGGATGATGACCCTTCCGAGCCGCGTTTTATCGAAACGATTCCCAGTGAAGGGTATCGTTTTATTGCACCTGTGCACGGGGAGGGATAACGAGCCATGCTCAAAAGGAGGTGGTTGAAATATTTGTGGTACTTCCTGCCAGTTCTGGTTGGTCTGCTTCTTTTTGCTCTTGTGCAGATATTGTTTCCACGAATACCTCCCACACTCACGACAATTGATCTTGGGATAGCCGGTTTGGTCTTTGGGATGACGATTCGGAACGCAGGGATTGTTGCTTTTATCGTTGGTTTTGTGATCACAGCGATTGTCTTGTTCATCAATTATTGGGACAGGCGGCATATTTCACAAGCGCAAACAATGTACGCTGATTATTTGGAGGAAGCCGAGCAGAAGCGCCGTCACTTCCTGAGGAGGCTCGATCACGAGATCAAGAATCCGCTCACGGGGCTGCGCGCCGCGCTGGTGAATTGGCAGGAAGCACAGGCGGCGGATGAACGCTGGCATGCGCAACAAAACGCCAGCCGCGCCGTGGAGCGCCTGACGCGATTATTGACAGACCTGCGAAAATTAGCGGATCTCGATGAACGTCCCATTGAACGGTATCTCGTTGATGTGCCTGATCTTTTGGATGATGTTGTGGATGCCGCTCGAGCCATACCCGCGTACGAGGGGCGGAACATCAGTTTGTTGATTCCCAAAATCCCTTCGCCGTTCCCGATGATCACCGGGGACCGCGACCTGCTCGTCCTCGCTGTGTATAACCTCATCGAAAACGCGCTCAAGTTTACGTCTGAGAATGATTCGGTGGAAGTCCGCGCGATGGAGGATGGCAAAGCCGTTGTCATCGAAGTGGCTGATTCAGGCGCGGGCATCCCATCTGAAGACGTCTCCAAAATTTTTGAAGAGTTATACCGCGGTTCCAATGCCCGCAGCACGGAAGGAAGCGGGCTGGGGCTTGCGCTGGTGCATCGTATTGCGGTGCTGCACGGCGGGGGGGTCGGTGTGCGCTCGAGTCAGAATGAGCCGCGCGGGACGGTATTCACCGTGCGCCTGCCAAGGCGATAAGTCCCCTCTCCCAAAGGGAGAGGGTAGGGTGAGGGCGGCGATGTTACAAAACTGTGACATCTTTGCGACACGGCTGTAACAGCGGGGGACTATGATATATCATATGAACACCTTCCCTGATACAGAGACCATGCTGATCGAAACGGCGCAACGCTGTGACCCGGATGCGTTCAATTTGCTAGTCCTGAAATATCAAGATATGATGTATCGCATCGCCCTGCGGATCATCCACGATGAATGTGGCGCGGAGGATGCAACGCAGAATGCGGTGATCCAGGCATATCAAAATATCAGGTCGTTTCGCGGCGGTTCATTCAAAAGCTGGCTGGCGCGCGTGGCGGTCAACGCAAGTTATGATGAACTGCGCCGAATGAGACGACATGTCTCCTTACCGCTTGAACAGTTCAATCACGAAGGAGAGGAAATCGAATCTCCGTTTTGGATGATTGATCTGTCTGCGGGACCTGAAGAGCTTGCGGAATCCACTGAAATACAGGACGCCCTTCAGCACTGTCTTCGAGCCCTAATTCCCGATTATCGTCTGATGGTCATGCTGGTTGATATGGAGGGCTTGTCTTACGAAGAAGCCGCGCGCGCGGCACACGTTCCCGTTGGGACGGTGAAAAGCCGGCTGGCGCGCGCTCGCATGCAATTGCGCACTGCGCTTAGAAAATTCGAGAACCTGCTCCCTGCAACTTATCAGGTTGAAATGCCCGCCTTTGGCAGAGCGGAGGGGGTCATTTACCCAACTTCCTCTTGAACGCCTCCGTCAACGCGGGGACAATGACAAACAAATCGCCAACTACGCCATATCTTGCCACTTTGAAAATCGGCGCATCGGCATCCTTATTAATGGCAACGACCATTTTCGCGGAACGGATTCCAGCAAGATGCTGGATTGCGCCTGAGATCCCACAGGCAATGTATAAATCAGGCGCAACGACTTTGCCTGTCTGCCCAACCTGATTCGAATAAGGGATATAGCCCGCGTCCACCGCGGCGCGGCTTGCGCCAACTGCGCCGCCCAACACGGACGCGAGTTCGCCGACGAGCTTGAATCCCTGTTGCGCGCGCCAGATCTCGGCTTGTTTATCATCGAGCCCAGCGGGAGGCTGGAGTGAAGGGTTATTTGATACACCGCGGCCACCTGAGACGATGATGCCCGCGTCATTCAAACTAACGCCTACTTCGGCGACGCTGTAGCCTTCGACGGTTGTCAGCGCGTCGGTCTTTGCTTCAATCTTTGTAATTGTGCCGGTTTTACCTGCCTGCCGTTCAGGCTTGGGGAAGGCTCGTCCACGTAACGTGATCAATTGTGGCTTACCTGTAGATGTCACTTTTTCGAATAACTTCGCTTCGTAAATCGGACGCGTCACAACAATTGAATCGCCGTTGATTTCTACGGCTGTTGCGTCGGTGATGACTCCGCAGTTCAAATCCACTGCGGACATGGCAGCCAGTTCACGGGTGCGAGTCGTTGTGGGGAACAGGATCAAATTCGGGCTTAGGGATGAAGCGAGCGCGGATAAAGTGGAAGCAAACACTTCGACGCGAAAATCCATAAGGGCAGAATCGTCTGCAACGAGGACGTCATCCGCGCCATATTCCAACGCGGCTTTTGCCAAATCATCAACACCTGAACCAAAAACCAACGCGGTCGCCGCGCCGAAACTTTTTGCAAGACCAAGCGTCTCCCATGAAGCGGGTTGCGCTTCGCTTTTGAAATGATCAATGTAAACAAAAGTTTTCATAGCACTTTCTCCGCCAGGATTTTGTCTGCGAGATTTTCTGCGATCTCGGCGGGGCTCTCGCCGGTGATGATCTCAACCGATGTTTCGCGCGCGGGCGGGTTCATCAACTCAGTGCGCGTGATGATTGCGTCAGGCACGCTGATTCCAAGATCGCTCAAAGACCAAACGGGAATTTCTGCTTTCGACGCTTTGCGAATGCCCATGAACGACGGATAGCGGGGCTCGCCGATGCTTTGCACAACGCTGACCACCGCGGGCAATTTCGCTTTGACGGCTTGCCTGCCCTCTTCAATGACTCGTTCGACTTGCACGCTTCTCGCGTCGACCTTGATCTGCCCAGCCAACCCAAGCATGGACCACCCGAGGACGCGCGCTGTTTGCGCGGGCGTGAGACCTGAACCGCTGTCGAGCGTCTGACGACCGAACACGACCATATCTACTCCGCCGATCTTGTTGATTGCCGCGGCAAGGATATGCGCCGCGCCGACAGTGTCAATATTATTGAACGCGGCGTCTGAGACAAGGATTGCATCATCCGCGCCCATGGCGAGCGCGTGCTTGAGCGCATCCTTCGCGGATTCGGGCCCGATGCACAACGCGGTGACGGTGCCATTCGTTGCTTCCTTCTGTTGAAGCGCGCCTTCGACCGCGTACTCGTCGAACGGGTTAATAACCAGCGGCGCGTCCCCCCATGAGATTTGCCCGCCCTCGGCTCTAACCTTCGCTTCCGAGTCTGGGACTTGTTTGATACATGCAATGATTTTCAAAGTTTGCTCCTGTTGATGTATTGGAATTTATTCTAAGCTTAAATCTTCTGTATACTCCGGTGGAAGTATTTGTGCTAAATCTCCTTCAATATCAATTCCGTACATAATCGCAAGTTGTGCAATGTAGTAACCGAAAACAGTTCTCATCCTCCCCAGGTGAATCAAATATTTGTGATGATGGAATGCAAAACCCTGATCGTGTTTATCCAAGTATTCACGACAAGCCGCTCGCATTGCTCTTAGGCAAGGAATTGCAATGGAGTTTTCTTGAAGCCGTTGGATACTGTCAGTTAATGCTGACCTGATTTGTATGACGGATTGAGCAACATGATCTCCCATTTCTAGCGAATTTGGGTTGTACAAAGCACGTTTGTCTTCTAAATAAACAAGTAGTGACCGAATGATGCCTCTTTCAGATTCTTTTGGATTCCATGAAATTCCAAAAACAGGAAATGAGATGCCTGTGATTCGAGAAGCTAGTTCTGAAAATTTATATCGTACCTGTTGTTTGGGATTCTTTTTCATTCCATTATCCTTCCAACATGAACACTGCGCCTTCGTCATTGCGAGGAGAGCCGAAGGCTCGACGAAGCAATCCCCAATACGGGTTGTGTTTCCACGCGGTGGGGGAGATTGCTTCGCTCCCCGCGAAGCGTGTCGCTCGCAATGACGTGTGGGTGAGGTTCTTAAACAAAGAATTCGTCATACAAATCCTTCCATTCGGGATTCGTGCTGTTTATCAAATCAACTTTCTTTTGTCTTGGGCCACCTTTGATTTGCTTTTCGCGAGCGATGGCCTCAGGCATTGTCGGGTAATTCTCATAATAAACCAGTTTTGTCACTTTGTATTTACTGGTGAAACCACTGACTATTTTATCTTTGTGTTCAGAAACTCTTTTGATAATGTTACTGGTCACACCCGTGTAGAGGACTGTGTTGTATTCGTTAGCCATTATGTAAATGCACGGGTGAAGTTCTCTTTTCATAATTATCATTATCTCGTCATTGCGAGGGCGTTAGCCCGAAGCAATCTCCCTCACGGCGTTGGAGATTGCTTCGTCGCCGCTTCGCGACTCCTCGCAATGACATTATCCATGCCAGAATGCCTCGTCATAGGCGGGCAGTTCACAGCGCAGAGGCTTGTCTGTGCGTTCGCCGAGGGCGTAGCCAGCTTGAATCAACGTTTGAATTTCGGAACTGCCTTCATAGATCATCGCGCCTTTGGAGTTTCTCAAATAACGCTCCACATCGAATTCGTCACTAAACCCGTACGCGCCGTGGATTTGAATCGCTTCGGTCGCCGCGCTGAAAGATGCCTCTGTTGCAAACTTCTTTGCATACGATGTTTCCAATGTATTGCGCTTGCCTTGATTCTGCAACCAGCCCGATTGGAGATATAGCAATCGCGCGATTTCATAATCTTGTGACATCTTCGCGATCTTTTCCTGAATCAATTGATGCTCTGCGATTGGCTTGCCAAATGTCTTACGAGTCTTTGCGTAATTCACACTCGCTTCGAGACTCGCGCGGATAATTCCTGTCGCGCCTGATGCAACGGTGTAGCGTCCGTGGTCGAAGCCAGTCATAGTGATTTTGAATCCCTCGCCCTCCTCGCCCATTCGATTCGCAACGGGTACTTTCACGTCCGTAAACGAGAGCCAGCCGGTTGCGCCCGCGCGCACGCCAAGCTTGCCGTGCAGGTCGCCGCGCTTTACGCCGTCGCTGTGCAGGTCAACGATGAAGGACGATAACGCCTCCGAAGGCTTGGAGGAGGAAGGATTCGTTTTGACGGTGACAAGCGCAAGGTCCGCTTTGGAGGCGAGTGAGATCCACATCTTTTCGCCGTTGAGAATATAAAAGTCACCATCCCGTTTTGCATTCGTCGTCATCGCTGCCACGTCAGACCCCATGCCTGGTTCGGTGAACGCGCCGCATCCGATTATTTCTCCCTTCGCAAGCGGCGCTAAAAATTTTTGCTTCTGCTCCTCCGTGCCCCATTGAAACACGGTCATCGCGCACAAACCCGTATGCACAGACATGACCACACGCAAATGCGTGTCCATCGCTTCGAGTTCTTCGCACGCCAGCCCCCACGAAATGTAATCCATGCCCTGCCCGCCATAGCGAACAGGAAAGGGCAGACCCAAGATGCCCAGCTCGCCCATGCGTTTGAGCACCCACGGGATCGGCTCCTGCTTGCGATCATATTCTTTGATGACGGGCGCAACTTCTTTTTGGACGAAATCACGCACGGTTTTTTGGATCATTTGATGTTCTTGAGAAAGGGAAAAGTCCATGGTTGTCCTCGATTAATTTTTTCCAATTATACCTTGCGGATAAAGTGCCCCCGCCTCTTTCCACGCTTGAAGTTGGTCCTGCAACCCAACCGAGTCTCACCACAAACAGAATCTCGAAACCTGATCTCCTGCTTTTCCTTTTTGCCCTTGGTGTCATTTCGACGGGCTCAATGCAAGCCTTTGTGGTGTAAGAATTAAACAAAATGCCCGACGCGCTTTCGACTTCGCATCGGGCTAGGGGATATGGGCGTCTTCTCTCATAGTTTTTTCTCGACACCCATGTTGCTCAACTCATCCGAATTGATATTCGAGACGAGCAGGTCCGCGCTCGCGAGAACGACGAACAAGAGCAAACAGATTAGGACTGCAGCGACGAACATAAGGTACTCCTTTCTCTATACAATGGATTAAACCTCTATCAACCCGAAAAGATGTATCCCCTAACAGTACTGAAATGAAACTGCATTGCATTCTTGAAAGGGATACATTCCTGACGACGCGTTCTGATTTTTGTTCCCCAATTTATCTACCATGCCTCGCTCCGTTGACAAAACCACCCTTTGAGATAAAATTCAATTCGCAACCGATGCAAGCATCGCAAGCCGAAGTGGCGGAATTGGCAGACGCGCTACGTTCAGGGCGTAGTGAGAGTAATCTCATGAGGGTTCAAGTCCCTCCTTCGGCACAGAATCAAGTTGAAATCCGCTGTGAGGCGGGTTTTTTGTTACCTGCGCCACCCCACCCTCGCCATTTTCCAAATGGAAAATGGCGAGGGTGGCACGCAGTGGTGGGAGGGGGTCAGTGGTATAATTAGAGAAAAAATAGGCAACCATTTCATTAGTTAAGACGCGGAGTCGCAGAAATTCGTCCTTCGTGTCTTTTTTATGCCAAAACCCTAAAAACGAGACAAGATGGCAGAAGAGAAAATCCTCGCAGGAAATATCGAACAAGTTGACATAGACGCCCAGATGCGCTCGGCATACCTCGATTACGCCATGAGCGTGATCGTAGCGCGCGCCCTCCCCGATGCCCGTGACGGGCTGAAACCGGTACATCGCCGCATTTTATACGCCATGCAGGAGCTGGGAATCCGCTCGAACTCGTCCTACAAGAAGTCTGCTCGTATTGTGGGTGAGGTGCTTGGTAAATTTCATCCACATGGGGATTCAGCGGTCTACGAGACCATGGCTCGCATGGCTCAGGATTTCTCGATGCGTTACCTACTTGTGGATGGACAAGGCAACTTCGGCTCGATTGACGGCGATGCCCCTGCGGCAATGCGCTATACCGAAGCCCGCCTCCAAAAACTGGCGGAGGAATTGCTCGCAGATTTAGACAAAGACACCGTTGATTTTGGTCCCAACTTCGACGACTCTCTCGAAGAACCACTTGTTTTACCCGCTCGTGTGCCGAACATGCTCCTCAATGGGGCATCGGGCATTGCAGTGGGCATGGCGACCAACATCCCGCCACATAACTTGCGCGAACTGACCGACGCCATCATCTTTTTGATTGATAACCACGACAGGATGGATGACGTCCCTATGGAAGACCTGATGAAGTTCGTGCAAGGACCCGACTTCCCGACAGGGGGCATCATCGTTGGCCGTGAAGGGATCGAGTCCACGTATGGAACGGGCAAAGGACGTATTATTGTCCGAGGGATGGCGCACATTGAAGAGACCAAGGGCGGCAAACACGAGATCATCATCACCGAGATTCCGTATCAAGTCAACAAAACGACGCTGATCGAACGGATCGCGGAGCTTGTCCGCGAAGATAAGATCGACCAGATTGCAGACCTGCGCGACGAATCTGACCAGCGCGGCATGAGTATCGTGATTGAACTCAAGCGTGGGGCACAACCGAAAAAAGTTCTGAATCAATTATATAAATATACATCCTTGCAAACTACGTTTGGAGCGCAAGTGCTCGCGCTCGTGGACGGTGAGCCACGCACTTTACCGCTGAAACGCTCGTTACAAATTTTCATCGAACATCGTCAAACTGTCATTGTCCGCCGCACGAATTTTGAACTGGCAAAAGCCCGCGCGCGGCAACACATCCTTGACGGGTATTTGATCGCGCTCAACAATCTCGACGCCGTAATCAAAACCATCCGTGAATCACAGGATGCCGATGTTGCCAAAACCAATTTGATCAAACGCTTCAAGTTGAGCGAATTGCAAGCACAGGCAATTCTTGATATGCAATTACGCAGGCTCGCCGCGTTGGAACGCTGGAAGATCGAAGAAGAGCATAAGCAGGTTGCAGCGCAAATCGCCTATTTTGAGGATTTGCTCGACCACCCAAAAAAGATCCTTCAGTTGATCCAGACAGATCTGCGCGAACTCGCCGAAAAATACGGCGATGACCGCCGCACACGTATCGCTGCGGATGCCACAGAGTCTCTTTCCGAGGCTGATCTTGTTCAGGATGAAGCAGTTCTCATCAGCCTCACCGAGCGCGGTTACATCAAACGCGTCGCTGCATCTGCTTTTCGTTCGCAGACTCGCGGCGGGCGCGGTGTAATGGGGCACACTACGAAAGAAGAGGATGAAGTTGTTGCGCTCATCCCTGCTCGAAGCCTGGATACCATGTTGTTCTTTTCGGATCGCGGCAAAGTTTACAGCGAAAAGGTATATCAAATTCCGGATGCAGATCGTACCGCGAAGGGCATCCCTCTTGTCAATGTGTTGGCGTTGGATGCAAACGAACGCGTTACTGCGGCAATCGCAGTTTCGGATTTCTCCGCACATGGATATTGTATCCTTGCGACAGTGCGGGGCAAAGTAAAACGCGTGGTGATGGAGGAATTCGCCTCTGTTCGACCCTCAGGCCTGATCGCTGTTTCACTGGAGGATGGCGACCAATTAGGCTGGGCGCGCGTCACCAGCGGCAAAGACGATGTGATCTTCGTTACCGAAAACGGACAGGCTTTGCGCTATAGCGAGAAGAAAATCCGCTCGATGGGACGGCAAGCCGCAGGTGTGAAGGCGATCCGACTCAAAAAGGGTGACTCGGTCACAAGCATGGATGTGGTTGAAAAAGACGGCGCGCTTCTGGTCGTGACCAGCGGCGGCTTCGGAAAACAAACCCCATTGAAGGAATATTCATCCAAGGGACGCGCCACTGGCGGCATCGCCACTGTTGCCCAGAAGGCGATAAAAGAAATCGGCAAGATTGTCTCCGCGCGCGTCGTGCAAAAAGACGATGACCTGACGATTATGACAGCCAATGGCGTAACAATCAGAATCAAGAATAAAACCGTCAAGCAGGCGGGGCGTGCCACAAAAGGCGTGCATCTCATCAAACCGCAACCAGGCGATAGTGTGGCGTCGGTGGCGCGTATTTCAGCAGATGATTTGAAGAAGGCAGGGGCACAGATGAATGGCGAAGAGCTAGCGGAACCACAACCGCAGTTGATATAAATTTTTTCGGGTGGACAATGTTTCCACAGGAATTTGTTTATGGTTGATAGATTCTTGTCTCAGGTTTGAATGCCACCCACGAAAACCAAAAATGATTGATTGCCACAACGGGGATAAGCTGTGAACCTGCTAGTTCGCCGTCAATAGCCTTGCCGAAAATATCCCACATGCTTCCCGTTTCGTTATCTTTTATTTTTCCATCTTCAAAAATAAACGTCAGAGTCTGACCGTTTATCATGCGTGAGAACGCCGCGGCTGTGCCAATATCCCTGCCTGTTGCCGTGTCGTTGGTGTCCAGCGGCGATGCGACACCCTCCTGCCAGAAGACAGCTACTTCAACTCCGCCTACCACATCATTGACAGCGACGGCTTCTTTCAATACATCATACGGATACGCTACGGTCTCATCCTGCAAATCTATTGCCAGCACGCGGGCGATGGGCGGAAGTTGATCAGGCGTCTTGGGTCCATCATAAAGAAATGGAGAGCTGTTGATGTCATCGTACCCGAAATATGGGTTGCGTCCGTAATTTCGGTCATATCCGGTCTCCTGTGATAGCACTTTTCCGTTTGGAAATTGATTCTTGAAATGGTCCCATGCAATGATCGTGGCGGGATAAAACTCAAGTTGGGCGTCGAGTAAATCCCCGACAATGGCTTCGCCGGTGGCTTGTTGCCACCAGGTTTCGGTCTGGCGGTCGTACATGATCAGGTTGCTGTAACGCAAACGACCCGTTGTACCAAAATCAAGGATTTGTCCGTTGACCGTCCGTTTGAAGGCAATCGCCGTATTGCACAACGGACAAAACGTTACGATCAACGGTTCTCCTCCCACTGTGTCGTTGACAATTTCGTGCCACATCAAAATTTGAATCGGATAGGCACGCGCATCGTCTCCAACTTCAACGAGAATGACGAGCTCTTTCGTTCTCAGCCACGAATCCGCATCGGTGACAGAAACAAATTCAGGCTGGTCGAGAGCCGGAATTCCGTCCTTGGGAGGTCCGCCTGAGAGGATATCACTGTATGGCACGTTGTGACGCGTGAAATCCGTCCGAAATTCAAATTCGGCATTTCGCGGGGGTGGTTCGTTGGGGTCGAGTGGGGGAGTTGGATTCAATTTGGCAGTGGGGTTTGCCTCCGGATTTTGTGTTCGCGTTGGAGTGGATGGCGCACAGGCAGTGAAGAGAAGCAGGCATAATAAGCTAATTTTCGAGGACGGATTCATATGTTGAGGACGTATCAGTGAGTAACCCTCTTACCAAAGAAAAACCCGAAGGCGGTTATCCTTCGGGTTTTTCTTTGGTTGTTTGATTTCACAAAATCAAAACAGCGACATCTTTCCCAAGACGAACATCGCCAGTGTTCCGAGCACGCAGACGGTGAACATAAGCATCAATGAAACAATGAAGCGTTGTTGTGCGGTCATACCAAGGAAGCGTGAATTGTTCCGTCTTGCCGGTGCGGCGGCGGGTTTTGAAGATGGCTCCCTGTAAAGCTCGTTCGGTTCTTCTTCGTAGAAGGATGAAGATGCAGAATCGCGCAGATTATCAAACATGTGGTTTATTATCTCGTGCCGCAGTATATCATGCGTAGGGACGCAGTCGCACGTCCCCGAATTGTACTGTTACGGAATTGCCATGCTCATCGCGCAATCGCAAACTACCATCAGGGATAATGCCTTCCAATAGGCCGACGAGGGTTTGACCAGCCATATCCACCTTTACCTGCTTGCCGTGATAGGCAAGTGTCTCTTCCCATTTGTTCATGAATTCATCCGTACTGAGTTGTGGGCGCAGGGCAATCAGTGCTGACAGGATGTCGCGTAATACATTTTCGCGCTCAACCGGATATCCTAGCATGTCCTCAAGGCTGGTGCCGGGGAAGCGAAGGATGTCTGTGGACGGGACCGCGCCCTTGAGGATATTGACGCCAATGCCAATCACAACGCAAACCACATCCTCACCGGACCAAGCTAGTTCGATTAATACACCCGCAACCTTCCGTTGATTCAACAAAACGTCGTTGGGCCATTTAATTTGCGGGCTGAGTCCCATCTTCTGAAGAGATTCTGTGATGGCAAGCGCGGCAAGCCCAACCAGTCGCGAGAGATGCGGTTTTTCATCCGCAGTGGGGCGCAGGATCAAACTAAAAGCGAGAGCCGTTCCGGGAGGGGTGAACCAGGGGCGGCCGAGTCTGCCGCGTCCCATGGTTTGTTCGTCAGCGATGATAAGCGAAAGATCATGCGCGCCTTTATTCGCCCATGCAAGAGCTTCATCGTTTGTTGAACCGATCGAATCAAAATATCGGATATCCCCCAGCGGCAGTGTTGAAAAAAGTTCGTTGAGGCTGGACTCGTTCATTGAATTGATTTATGGCAACACAAACCACGGATTGATAAGCCCGCCGCCCTGCCGCACTTCAAAATGCAGATGCGCGCCCTGCGAGTTGCCGGTGCTGCCCGATGCGCCTATCCATTGACCTGCGCCAACACTAGTACACGGACCTACGCCGAGTACGCTCAAGTGGGCGTACACAGTTGAATATCCATTTCCATGGTCAATCTGGATTACATTCCCGTAGCCATAGTTGTAGCCGCCCTGCGCCATCGTAACCACACCGCTATCTGCCGCGTAGACCGGTGCGCCTTCACCTGCGGCAATGTCAATACCCAGATGACCGGACCAGTAATCATTGCCAGAAAGAGAGTGATCGTCTGCGGGCCATATGAAGCCGCCGCCTCCTCCAACCGCGCCGCCCGGGCATACACTCTGGCTCGTTGAAGAAGTTCCAGAAGCGCCTGTTGCAACGGTTGGTACGAGCCATTGCACGAATTCACGTTTGCCCCCAGGCACCATCACCCATGAACCCGATTCGATCTTTGGCTCAGCCAGGTCAATATTGTTGCCCGGATAATTTAGAATTTCGTCAATCGTTGTCTCGAATTCATTTGCAACCGATTCGAGCGTGTCGTTTTCCTTCCATTGATAATAAATCCCATCCGTTGGCGGAATTTGCAAAACCTGCCCGGGTTTCAGGCTGTGTGGATCGTCCTGCAATACATCGTAGTTTGCCCACAATACTGTTTCGGCGGTGAGTTTATAAAATTCGGAGATGGCAAAAATCGAGTCGCCGCGCGTCACGCGATACTCGACGGGATCATAACGTGGTTTATCCGCGGGGACATTCGTCTTGATCTGGATGATTCGTGCAATGGACAAAAACGCATCCGGCCCCCCTAGGGCTGGCATCGGTATCTCGAGGGGTTCCTCATCTGGAGACACCGTCGGCTGAGGCGCAAGGGTTTGCTCGGGCGAGTTGGCTTTCCTCCACATCACCGCGCCCGCGATTAATCCTGCCACAACAAAGACCGTGACAGTCCAACTGATGATATTGAATTTGTGATTGCTTATTAACGATGTGAGTTTTGACATTCGAATTTATTAGCTTAACCGCCGTCCCCAGCGGCAGGACACCGCCTCAAGCAATCTTACGCGTCTCTTCCAAGATTCTCAAGGAATTCCTGATTATTCCTTGCCCGATCAAGCCGGGTGACAATCGCTTCCGTTGCGACCGATTGATCCATGCCTGCGCCTTGCGGTTGCGGAGAGATCATCTGGATGTACATGCGCCGCATCAGCCAGACGCGTTGCAGTAAATCAGGACCAAGCAAAAGATCCTCACGACGCGTGGATGAGCGTTCGATATCGACTGCGGGGAAGATGCGTCGCTCTTGCAATTTGCGCGAGAGGAGCAACTCCATATTGCCCGTGCCTTTGAACTCTTCGTAGACGACGTCATCAAGGCGTGAACCCGTATCCACAAGACAGGTCGCGATGATCGTCAACGAACCGCCTTCTTCAATGTTACGCGCCGCACCGAAGAAGCGCTTCGGCGGGTATAGCGCGGAAGGATCCATACCTCCGGAAAGTGTGCGCCCCGATGGGTTCACAACAAGGTTATAGGCACGCGCCAGGCGGGTGATCGAGTCCATCAAGATTACCACGTGGCGCCCGATTTCCACCAGCCTCTTAGCCCGCTCTAAGGCGAGTTCTGCCGTGCGGACGTGTGAAGTGACCGGCTCATCAAATGTGGATGCAACAACTTCCGCGTCCACCGAGCGATCCATATCCGTCACTTCTTCCGGGCGTTCACCAATGAGGGCAACCAATAAATGTACGTCGGGATATTTTGTTGAGATTGAGTTCGCAATTTGCTTGAGGATGGTAGTTTTTCCCGCCTTGGGTGGTGAAACAATCAGTCCGCGCTGTCCACGACCTATTGGAGCAATCAAGTTGATCAATCGAGGGGCGAGGGTATCGTGGTCGGTTTCAAGGTCAAAACGTTTTTCCGGAAAAATGGGGGTGAGGCTTTCAAAAACTGGTCTGCGAGCCGCTTCTTCTGGATCCACCCCGTTGATTGATTCGACTTTCAACAATCCGAAATGCCGTTCACTTTCGCGAGGCGGGCGTACCTGCCCAATGACCAGGTCGCCTGCCCGCAAATCGTGACGCCGGAGCTGGGCCTGTGACACGTACACATCCTGGTCGCTGATTCTATAATTCGTCGCTCGCAGGAAGCCGATCCCTTCGCTCATGATCTCCAAGATGCCGCCGCGCAGTTCAATGCCTTCCTTCTGCGCCTCCGCCTCGCGGATCATCATGGCGAGGGTCTCTTTCTTCAGGCGGTTGGCATTGGGAATATTGAGCGACTTTCCCATACCGCGAAGTTTGGAAAGAGGTTCGTTCTCTAGTTCAAGTATTTTCATATTTCATTTCTCTGTTTGGAATTGGATGGATGGTGGAAATGCAAATCAAACCAGCGCGCCCTCTGAGAGCGCAGGCTGGGAATGTCCCTTAATTTGTTGGTGGGTGTGGATTTTCAGTCAAAGTTGTCTTGCGTGGAACCCGTGCAGGTTGAATCGCCGTACATCCGGATTACACATTTATGGTAGTCTGTAAAGTAACTGGGGAAGTACCAATATTATAGCATGTTCATATTGGCAGTGCAAGCGGGTTTAGCTCTTTTCAAGCCTAACTTTCAAGTTTGTGAACAGAATGCCATCGGAATTCTTTGCTCCTTCAGGGTGTCAATCGTGGTCATCGAGGGTTGAAGCCCGATCATGTTGATCGGCTTGACGCTATGATCGTAGACTTCGCTCTGCGGGCGGTCAATGAAGACGTTGAGTTCGAAGGAGCGCATTGCCCAATTTTAATCGTGATTGAAGGATTTGCAAGCGGTTGCGAATTGCAATGTTATAATCATTGCCAAATCCATTTCTTGAGGTATACATGATTGACCCTGTGATCTTTACAATTGGTAATTACTCCCTGCGCTGGTATGGCGTCATTGTCATGATCGGTGTGATCGTTGGCTCATTAATTGTTGAGCGTGAACTAAGGCGGCGAGGCGAGAATGGTGACAATATCTGGGATGCTTTAATCTGGGTATTGCCGATTGGCATCCTTGGGGCGCGCTTGTGGTTTGTGATGAATGCCACTCTGGGCGGGGATACGCGTTATGCCAACGACCCGCTCGAGATCCTCAGGATTTGGAACGGTGGACTTCACATCTTCGGCGGTTTTCTATTTGGCGCAGTTACCTTGCTGATATTTCTTCGTAAGAATAATCTTGACGCCTGGCTTTTTCTGGATTCGGCAGGACCCGCTGTATTGATTGGTCAAGCCATTGGGCGGATTGCGAATTTCATCAACCAGGAATTGTACGGACCGCCGACGACCCTGCCGTGGGGGATTCCCATCGCGCCGGAACACCGCCTCGCCGCATTTCGGGACTTGAACCTGTTTCCGTTTGAGACGACCCGCTTCCACCCGACTTTTGCCTATGAGATGCTGTGGAACTTTTCCGCGGCAGGCTTGCTGTTATGGCTATCCCGTCGTTACGATAAAGAACTCAAGCCCGGAACACTTTTCGCGGGCTGGCTGGTGCTGGCAGGTGTTGGACGCGTGATCATCGAATTCTTCCGCCCGGACCAGCCGAAAATTGCGGATTTAGGTATCAGTTACACAAGCGTCTTTTCGGCGTTGATGGCAATCGGCGGTGCAGTGTTATTGATGGCTCGTTACAAGGCGATCAATTTATCTTTTGCAGAGGCTTGGGAAGAGGAATATCAAATTTCGAGTCAGCCGGTGTCGCAACGAAAACCGATTGCTGCTAGAAAAGTAGCTCCAGCGCGGAAAGCCGCAAAGCCAGTGGCTGTAAAAAGAGCAAAGGCTAAAACCTCGCTTCGCAAAGAAAAGAAAACAACGACGAGAGCGAAAAAATCTGCGTAAAAATAAGAAGGTCACGATTGATGTAGTTACTGGTAAGGTGTCGACCATCAACACATCGTAGCAGGACTAAGATAGAAACCATCAATAGATCGAATACAGGACTTTAACAACCGAAACCATCATCACATCGTAGAAAATGTGTCCATAATACAGCTTTCAAAC
>Ga0247727_10005324_pt1 | contig 26262 bp, 20 predicted proteins | sample WisWelCaveWW1625_FD_202498 | JGI IMG/M metagenome (GOLD analysis project Ga0247727, IMG submission 202498) | Biofilm microbial communities from Wishing Well Cave, Virginia, United States - WW16-25 | ecosystem: Environmental > Aquatic > Deep subsurface > Groundwater > Cave microbial mat | place...
GACCGCATGGCTCGCGCGCTCATGTCCCTGCGCGTCGAACACCAACGCGCGGGTCGCGTGCCCCCCTTGATCGAGCGTCAGCGTCCACATGCGATTGTCGGTTGACCGGTCTCAATCAGCGCTTCGGCGTGACCTTGAACCGGCAGCATGGCCGCCTTTCGCCATGCCTTCCTGGTGCTCGACCTTAGCATCCTGCGCTATGACGCCTAGAACCAGCTTGCTCGGCGCATGCCGCATGATCCATGCGAATCGACGGCCGGAGGATGCTGCTTGCGCCATCGCCATGAGCGCGTCGGATCGAACCTGGAACGGTGGGCGCGGCCTCTTCGACGGAGCGTTCCTGAAGCGCGTCGCCGAGGGTCTGGTGGCACCCATCTGCTATGCGGCTGGACCACCCACCATGGTCCAAGCGGTCCAGCAGGCGCTGAACCGCCTCGGCGTCGATGACGACGACGTCTGCAGCGAGGGTTTTGCCGGCTGCCGAGGCCGTCGTGCCGACGAGGGAGCGATCCGACGGTCGCCGAGCGACGCCGAGGCCTCAGTCGCTCGCGGCATCGATGTGACAAGAGCCGCAAGTCGCGGTCGTCGCTGAGGCTTGGTCGTCACGGTCCGCGCTCGAGATGCCGAGGTCAGCGTTGACGCCGGCCGTCCCACCCGCGCCCCTCGGGCTCGCCGCGCAAGTCGCGATCCGTCCCGCGCGGAAGCGTCGTGTCCGCGGAGCGCTTTCGAGCGCAACGAGCGGGCAGGAAGTTGTCTACACTCTGGTTGCTGGCCGGCGGTCCGGTCCCTAGGGTAGGGCGATGCGTCACCTTCCTCGATTCGTATCGGTCTTGGCGCTGCTGGCCGTGGTCGTCCCGGCCTATGCGGACGGGACCGACGACTTCCTGGTGTTCCCTGGCGTCATCCGCACCCAGCGCCCGAACCTCGATCCGACCAGCACGCAAGCAGCGCTGGAGTTCACGCCGTTCGCGGATTTCTTCTATTCAGCGAACTTCGGCGCGGACGGGCGCTTCCGTTTCCTCGCCGAAGACGTCATCACTTCCAGCACCCACGAGATCCAACGCCTGCAGCTCGGCTGGCAGCTCGATCCGAACCTGGTGGTGTGGTTGGGCCGTTACCACACGCCGGTCGGCTACTGGAACACCGAGTACCACCACGGCCAGTACCTGCAGACCGCGATCACGCGACCGGCGCTCGTGAGCTTCGAGGGCGCCAACGGCATCCTGCCGACCCATTTCACCGGTCTGTTGGTCGAATACATGAATCGCCTCGAAGCGGGCGGTGGCATCGAGTACACGCTCGCGGTCGGCGCCACGGCGACGATTGAAGGCAGGCTGCGACCGCTCGACGTCTTCGATCCGCAGCGTAGCGACAACGGGCTCGGGATCGCGCTGCGGATCGCTTTCCAAGGCGACGTGCTCGCCGACGACCAGATCGGACTGTTCCTCGGCCACAGCACGTTCGACGCGATGGGCATGCCTGGGCTCGAATCGATCGAGCAACTCGCCGTCGGCGCGTTCGCGAACCGGCGATTCGGCGAGCTGCGCCTGATCTCTGAGCTGGTCCGCTTCGACAATCGGATCCGCGGGCCGAGCGGCGGCTCCTCCAGCGCCTTCCATAGCCTCTACCTGCAGGGCGAGTACCGGTTGCTGCACCAGCTCACGGCCTTCGGACGGGCCGAGTGGACCGAGCGAGCGCGCACGGATCCGTTCCTGCAGTTGCTGCCGGACTTCATCGGCGAGCGCCAGATCGTCGGTCTGCGGTTCGACTTCAAGCGGTGGCAGGCGTTGACGCTCGAGGTCGCGCACCGGACCAACATGTCGGAGGTGTTCGACGAGGTGCTGGTGCAGTGGAGCGCGGTGATCCCGTGAAGTACGGCCGGCTCTGGGCGACGGGTCTGTTGGTCGGGTGCATGCTCGGTTCCTGGGCGTCCGCCGAGGACGACGGGGAGCGACAGCTCGTCATCGTCACGCAACGAGAGTCCGCCATCCAACCGCTGACCCCGGGCGAGGTACGGCAGGCTTTCCTCGGCATACCGGTGTTCCAGGACCAGCGACGCGTCGCACCGGTGCTGAACACAAGCAGCAAGCTGCTGTACGAGGTCTTCCTGCAGAAGGCCATCTACCTCTCGGCGGACAACTACGAGCGCCAGATCGTGCGTCGGGTCTTCCAGTACGGAGGGGCCCGTCCACCGGCGATCCAGGACCAAGCCGAGCTCGTGGCACTGCTGGCACAGGACGGACAGCGGGTGGCGTTCATGTGGCATGCCGACGCGCGGCGTTACCCTAAGCTGCGGGTGGTGCAGGTGCTATGGCGCGGCGAACACAGATAGGCGCGCGATTCAACACGCTGACTGCGCAATTGACGCTCGGCGTGCTGCTCATCCACGCCGTGCTGATTCCCACGCTGTTCGGCGGTCTGGTGATCTTCCTGCACGAGGGCTACCGCACGTCGTTCGTCAACGACGCGCGTAGCTACTCCAGCTTGTTGGCGACGCTCGCGAGCAAGGACATGGCCTCGCGCCAGCTCGAGATATTCCTGTACGAGAGCTACCTGGGCGGACAGCTGGTGTACGCGCAGGTCGTCGATGTCGACGGTCGGGAGCTGGCCCACGTCGTCGACGTCGAACTGCACCGGGTCTTCGTCGAGGACTTCTTCTTCGGCGAGCACGGCGACGCGGTGTACTACATCTCGTTGCCGATCCTGGACGAGCGCCAGGACCGAGTCGGGACCCTGCAGGTCGGCTACGACGAATCGCCGACCGACCAGCTCATCGCGCAGGTGACGCGCTTCGCCAGCTACTTCGCCGCCGGTTACGTGCTGTTGACGCTGGTGCTGGTCGGGGTCTGGGGTCGGAGGCTCGGAGCGCCGCTGAACCACCTGCGAGAGCTTTCGCGACAGGTGGCGTCGGGACGATTCCACGAACCCTTGACCGTCGAGTCGCCGCTGCTGGAGATCGACGCGCTCGCGGCGGATCTCAACCTGATGCGCGAGGAACTCGTGCGCAAGACGGAATCGATGGAGTTCATGGCGCTGCACGACGCACTGACCGGCCTACCTAACCGCGCCCTGCTCGACGACCGGATGCGGCACGCGATCGCCCATGCGCTGCGGAACAAGGCCACGGTGGCGCTGATCCTCCTCGACCTCGACCACTTCAAGGAGATCAACGACTCGTTGGGTCACGCGGCCGGCGACGAAGTGCTCAAGCAGGTCGCGGAGCGGCTCGATGCGCTGCTACGGGCCTCGGACACGGTCGCGCGTCTGGGCGGCGACGAGTTCGCGCTCGTGCTGCCGGGCATCAGCCGCACCAACATGATCGCCGTGGTGCAGAAGCTCTGCCACTCGCTGCAGCAGCCGTTCCAGATCCGTGGCCACGCGTTGAACGTGGGCCTCAGCGTCGGGATCGCGACCTTCCCGGCCGACGGTGGTGACTTCCAGACCCTCCTGCAGCACGCCGACATCGCGATGTACGCCGCCAAGAAGCGCCACCAGGAGTTCGCGTTCTACGATCGATCCATGGACCAGCAGTTCGTGGACAAGCTCGCGCTCGCCAGCGACCTACGCCGCGACATCCAGAACCACGTGCTGCTCGCGTACTACCAACCGATCGTCCGTCTACCTGATCGCCGCGTGGTGGGATACGAAGCGCTCGCGCGCTGGCCGCACGCAGAGAAAGGACTGTTGCTGCCGGGTGCGTTCATCGCGCTCGCCGACAAGATCGGCATGATCGAGGAGCTCACCCTGGAGATCATCGCGCAGACCTTCGAGGAGTATCCGCGCTTCCCGGCGCTGGGCGGCGCGCCGAAGGTCAGCATCAACATGTCGGCCCGCTTGCTGCAGCAAGAGGGGTTCCCGGGCACGCTGCAGGAACTCCTGGTCAGGAACCGCATCGAGCCGCGGCACGTCACGCTCGAGATCACGGAGAACGAGGTGATGCTCGATCCGACGCAGGCACTGCACATGCTGCAGCGCCTGAAGGAGCTCGGCGTCAGGCTCTCGCTGGACGATTTCGGCACCGGCTATTCGTCGCTCGAGTTCCTCAAGAACCTACCGGTGGACGAGGTCAAGGTGGACAAGTCGTTCGTCTGGAAGATGACGCACGACGAGCGCGACGCGAACATCGTGCGCGCCATCGTCGCGCTCTCGCACACGCTCGGATTGGAGGTCACCGCCGAGGGCGTGCAGGATGAGGAGACGATGCTGGCGCTCTGCGACAGCGGTTGCGATCTCGCTCAGGGGTTCCTGATCGGCGAGCCCGTGCCGATCCACATGGTGGGGTCGTCGGCCGTCGCCTGACGGAGCATCGCGGCCTCACTCGCCGCGGGCGGGCGCCAGTTCCCGCCACAGGAACTCGTACGCCAGCGCCGACATGAACGCCTGTTGCTGGTTGTTGGCCGCGCCGCCGTGGCCGCCCTCGATGTTCTCGTAGTAGAGGACGGCGTGGCCTTGCTCCTGCATCCGCGCCACCATCTTGCGGGCGTGGCCGGGATGGACGCGGTCGTCGCGGGTCGAGGTGGTGAACAGCGTGCGCGGGTAGGCGGTGCCGGCCGCGAGGTTGTGGTACGGCGAGAAGGTCTTGATGAACTCCCACTCGTCAGGCTTGTCCGGGTCGCCGTACTCGCCCATCCAAGAGGCGCCCGCGAGCAACTTGCTGTAGCGCTGCATGTCGAGCAGCGGCACCTGGCAGACCAGCGCGCCGAACAGCTGCGGGTAGCGGGTCAGCATGTTGCCGATCAGCAGCCCGCCGTTGCTGCCGCCGAGCGCGCCCAAGCGCTCGGGGCTCGCCACGCGGCGGCGGATCAGGTCCTCGGCGACCGCGGCGAAGTCCTCGTAGGCCTTGTGGCGGTTCGCCTTGAGCGCCGCCTGGTGCCAGCGCGGCCCGAACTCGCCGCCGCCGCGGATGTTGGCGAGCACGTACACGCCGCCGCGCTCGAGCCAGCCCTTGCCGCGGCCACCGCTGTAGCTTGGTGTCTGCGAGACCTCGAAGCCGCCGTAGCCGTAGAGCAGGGTCGGGTTCGCGCCGTCGAGCGCGAGCCCCTGCCGCGCGATCTGGAAATAGGGCACGCGCGTGCCGTCCTTCGACACCGCCTCGTGCTGGCTCGCCATCAGGCCAGTGGCGTCGAAGAACGCCGGCAGCTGCTTCAGCATCCTGGCCTGGCCCCTGCCCGCGGTGCCGAGCGCGAGCGTGCTCGGCGTCAGGAAATCATGCGTGGTGAGGAAGTAGTCGTCGCTCTCGTCGGGATCGACGGCGCTGGCGCCGACGCTGCCCAAGGCGGGCACGCCCGGCAGCGGCGCCCGCTTCCAGCCCTTGCGCGTCGGGGTCAGCACCGAGAGCCGGCTCCGCACGTTGTCGAGCACGTTCAGGATCAGGCGCGAGCGCAGCGGCGCGTAGCCGGCGAGCGAGGTCCGCTCGGTCGGTTCGAACAGCACCTCGAAGGCGCGCTCTCCGGCCATGAACGCCTCGAACCGGGTCGCCAGCAACGAGCCGGCCTTGAAGGTCTTGCCGCCGACCGTCCAGTCGTCGCGCAGCTCGATGAACAGCCACTCGCGATGGAGGTTGGCGTTGGCGCTGTCCGGCTTGTCGATGCGCACCGGCTGGCCGTCGCGCAGCACCGACAGCTCGTTGGTGTAGAAGGTGATGAAGCGACCGTAGACGTCGCGCTCGTAGCCGGGCGTCGGATCGTGGAACGCGTAGGCAGCGACGTCGTCGGGCTTGCCCTCGAACACCGTCGGCGCGTCGGCGAGTGCAGTGCCGCGCGCCCAGCGTCGGGCGGTGCGCGGGTAGCCGGACGAGGTCATGGAGCCCGGGCCGAAGTCGGTGCCGACGAACAGGGTGTCGGCGTCGATCCAGCCCACCGAGTTCTTCGCCTCCGGGACGGTGAAGCCGTCCTTCAAGAACGACTTGGTGGGGACGTCGAATTCGCGCACCACGTCGGCGTCGGCACCGCCGCGCGACAGCGACACCAGGCAACGAGTGTAGGCGGGACGCAGGCAGTCCGCGCCGTGCCAGACCCAGTTCTCGCCCTCGGCCTTGCCCAGCGCGTCGAGGTCGATCACGGTCTCCCACTTCGGCTCGGCCTTGCGGTACTCGGCGAGCGTGGCGCGCCGCCACAGGCCGCGGGCGTGCAGCTTGTCCTTCCAGAAGTTGTAGTAATGCTCGCCGCGCTTGGCGACGAACGGGATCTTCTTGTCGGAGTCGAGGATCGCGAGGATCTCTCCTTCGAGCATCTTGAACGTCGGGGTCGCGGCCAGCTCCGCGACGCTCGCCGCGTTCCGTTCGCGCACCCAGGCCAGCGCCCGCTCTCCTGTGACGTCCTCCAGCCACAGGTTCGGGTCGATCTCCGGCGCGGACGCGGAAGCCGACGGCGCGAGGCACGAAGCGAGGAGGCAAGCGGCGAGGGTCAGGCGCATGGCGGTGTCCTAGAGGTGTAACGAGCGATGGCGAGTTCGGCGCGAGGGTCAGGGTCGGCAGCTGGCGGGCAGGAAGCGCGACTCGATGGTGCCGCTGACCGCGACGTTGCAGCTCCAGGTCCGGCCGCCGTCGTCGGTGGATAGGATCACGGTCCGTCCGGCGAGGTCGGGGTTGACGCCGGTGGCGCGGAAGGTCGCGACCACCGCGATGCTGCCCGGGCTCACGCCCGGCACCGGGTCGACGGCGTCCTGCAGCGCGAGCGAGGCGACGAAGGTCCCGGAGGTGGTCGGTGTCACCTCGCCGATCGCGGCCGGCCAGTGTTGGTTGTTGACGACGTGCTCGACGAGCGGCGCGCGAGTCGCACCGAGCAGCGTCACCGCCTCGGCGGCCTGGGCGCGGGCGGTGTAGTCGTTGAACATCGGGATCGCGATCGCGGCGATGACGCCGATGATCGCGACCACGATCATCACCTCGATCAGCGTGAACCCGGACGGCATGCGGCGCGGCATCGTTGGCCTCCGATCGGTGATGGCGGCGGCGGGCGTACGGATGGTACAGGCCCGGATGGGCGAGGCGCGCGCCCGCGGCGTGGGTCGGCGCGCCCGCGCGTGACGCCCGCGGTCGCCGCCTGTATCGTGCTGGTCCGCGGCTCGGCCGCGATCCAGCGGCCGCCCACCGGCGCAGCCCGAGCACAGCGCCTTGTCAGACCAGCCCGCGTCCATCGCCCCGACCGCCGTCAGCCCGATGGCCCGCGCCGCCGCCGCGCGCGGCGACCTGGCGGTGGTGCGGAGCCTGGTCCCGTACCTCGCGCCCTACGCGGGTCGGATCGTGCTCGCGCTCGGCCTGATCGTCGCGGCCAAGCTCGCGACCCTGCTCGTCCCCTACGCGCTGAAGCGATTGGTGGACGAGCTCAACGTCGCGCCCTCGCTGCTGGTGTTCCCGGTCGCGCTGCTGCTCGCCTACGGCGCGGCGCGCATCGGCGCCACCCTGTTCCAGGAGCTGCGGCAGGTGGTGTTTGCGCGGGTCATGGCGCGCGCCGCGCGGCGCATCACGCTCGAGGTGTTCCGGCACCTCCACGGCCTGAGCCTCAAGTTCCACCTGGCGCGGCGCACCGGCGGGGTGGCGCGCGACGTCGAGCGCGGCGGGACCGCGGTCTCCGACCTGCTCGACTGGACTCTCTACACCATCATCCCGACCGGGCTCGAGGTGGTGCTGGTCACCGCGGTGCTGGTCTGGGCCTACGACTGGGGCTTCGCGGTCATCACGCTCGCGACGCTGGTCGTGTACACGATCTGGACCTTCTCGATTACCGAGTGGCGGACCCGCTACTACCGCGCCGCGGTCGAGGCCGACACCCGCGCCAACGAGCGCGCGGTGGACTCGCTGCTCAACTACGAGACCGTCAAGTACTTCAACAACGAGGCCCACGAGGCGATCCGCTACGACCAGCACCTGCAGAAGCTCGAGGAGGCGCGGGTCATGGCGCAGAAGACCCTGGCGCTGCTCAACCTTGGCCAGGTCGCGACGGTCTCGGTCGGCGTCACGGCGATGATGTGGCGCGCCTCGGAGGGCGTGTTCGCGGGGCGGATGACGGTCGGCGACCTGGTCCTGGTCAACGCCTACCTGATCCAGCTCGCCGCGCCGCTCAACCTGCTGGGCATGATGTACCGCGAGGTCAAGCAGGCGCTGACCAACATGGAGCGGCTGTTCGGTTTGCTCGACGAGCGCCAGGACGTCCAGGACCGTCCCGGCGCGCTGCCACTGGTCGGGCGTCTGCCGCGGGTGCGCTTCGAGGACGTGCGCTTCGGCTACGACCCGCGCCGCGAGATCCTGCAGGGCGTCGATTTCGAGATCGCGCCGGGTGGCACGGTGGCGGTGGTCGGGCATTCGGGCTCGGGCAAGAGCACGCTGGCGCGGCTCCTGTACCGCTTCTACGACGTGGACGCCGGTCGCATCACCATCGACGGCCACGACCTGCGCGACCTGACCCAGGGCTCGCTGCGCGCCGCGATCGCGATCGTCCCGCAGGACACGGTGCTGTTCAACGACACCATCCGCTACAACATCCTGTACGGCCGGCCGGGCGCGACGCCCGAGCAGGTCGAGGCCGCGGCGCGCGCGGCGCACATCCACGAGTTCATCCTCAAGCTGCCCGACGGCTACGCGACTGAGGTCGGCGAGCGCGGCCTCAAGCTCTCGGGCGGCGAGAAGCAGCGGGTCGCGATCGCGCGGGCGCTGCTCAAGGAGCCGGCGCTGCTGATCTTCGACGAGGCGACCTCGGCGCTCGACTCGCAATCCGAGCAGGCCATCCAGTCCGAGCTCGAGCGGCTCCAGGTCGGGCGCACCGCACTGGTCATCGCCCACCGCCTGTCGACCGTGATCGGCGCCGACCAAATCCTGGTTATGGACGCCGGGCGCATCGTCGAGCGCGGCCGCCACGCCGAGCTGCTGGCACGCGACGGGTTCTACGCGCGGATGTGGCGCCTGCAGCAGCAGGAGCGCGCCGACCCTACGCCGTGATCGGGACCGCCCGCCCGCCACCGGCGCGATGGACAGCCCACGGGCGGCTCGGTGAGAATCCAGGCGCCTCCCCCCACCACCGGAGCGTCCCCCATGCGTGCCTCCAGCCTCTCCCTCCGTACTGTCGCGCTCGCGATCGCCTGCGCCTGCTTCGCCCTCCCGGTCCACGCCGGACCGAAGGCCAGCGCCGAGAAGCAGGAGCTGCAGCGCATGTACATCGACTTCCTGGCGCAGGAAGGCTACCGCGCCAGCACCGACGACGACGGCGACGTCACCTTCAAGAAGGAAGGCGGCAACTACTTCATCTCGGTGATGGAGGACGACAAGCAGTTCTTCCGCATCGTGTTCCCGAACTTCTGGACCATCGAGAGCGAGCAAGAGCGGACCAAGGTCAAGATCGCCGCCGACGCCGCCAACGGCAGCTCCAAGGTCGTCAAGATCTTCACGGTCCGCGACGACACCTGGGCCGCGGTCGAGATCTTTGTGGCCGACCCGGCCGACTTCAAGAAGGTCTTCACCCGCGCGATGTCGGCGCTCGACTACGGCGTGCAGAACTTCGTCGGTCGGATGAAGGAATGAACGCGCGGGGCGCAGCGCGGTCCTGAGGGCCGCGCTGCGCCTTGAGTGCCGGCTCGCGTCGGCCGATACTCGCTCTGCCGGCCACACCGCGCCGGTCGGAGCCCTCGATGTACCGAGCCTTGCCCTTGCTCGCCGCGCTGCTGGTCAGCGCCTGCACCCCGCGCTACCCGGTCCGCACCGACTTCGACCCGCAGATCGACTTCGCCGCCTACCGTAGCTACGCGTTCCCGGTCGCGCCCAAGCCCGACACGCCGGACCTGCTCGACAACGGCCTGGTGCATCGCCGCCTCGAGGCGCTGTTCGCGGATCAGTTCGACGCGCGCGGCCTGACCCGCCAGGTCGACCCGGCGAACGCCGACCTGGTGATCCGCTACTGGATCACGACCAAGGACCGCACCGACGTCATCGCGCCGCCCTGGGCGTCGCCGTTCTACGCCAGCTACCCGTACCCGAACCCGTACTACGCGGGGCGTTGGGCGTCGATGTACCAGGACGTCATCGTCCGCCATCGGGTAGAGGGCACGCTGGTGCTCGACCTCATCGACCGGCGCAGCGGCGCGCTGGTCTGGCGCAGCTACGCGGTCGGCACGCTGCGCGGCGACCTCGATCGAGACCTCGCCGCGCTCGAGGCGGCCCTGATCCGCGCACTGGCCGAGTTCCCGCCCGCGCGCTGACCGCCCGGCGTGCCGGGCGGTCGGTCCGCCGCGGCGGCGGGCCGCTCCGCAGCACGCGGCTGCGCCGCGCGGCGCCGAGGCCTAGCGTCAGGGTCGGGGCGACCGAACCCGGCCGCCGCCGTCCGAACCACGGAGGTGGAAGATGCGCGTCCTGCTGATCCTGGTCTCGATGGCGTCGGTGACCGGCCTGGCCGGCTGCAGCACGCTGCCCAAGGCCGGCCCGCCACCGCAGAGCAACTACCGCGCCCAGTTCGACGAGGAGATCATCGCCTACGTCGAACGGCGCGCGGTCCTGTCCGGCGCTCAGGTCCACTGGGTGAACCCGCCGCGCAAGCGGCCGGACTGAAGCGCCAGCCTTAGCCGACGTCCGGCGCTTCGAGCTCGACCACGCCGTCCTCGACCAGGGCGGCGGCGGTCTGGTCGGGGCGCGCAGCGCCGAGCTTGACCGCGGCGTCGGGCGCGGCGCGCACCACCGTGGTCGCGTTGCGGCCGCGATGCTTGGCCTGGTAGAGCGCGAGGTCGGCCAGCTCGACGTGGTCTTCCCAGGTCAGCGCATCGGGCGTGGCGCGTACCACCGGGAACTCGATGGCGCCGATCGAGACCGTGATCCTCAGCGGGCGCGGTCCGGGCACCGGCAGCTCGGCGGCCGCGACCCGCGCCCGCAGCTTGTCGGCGAGGCGGCCGACCTCGCCGCTCGCCATCTCGCGCAGCACCAGCAGGAACTCCTCGCCGCCCCAGCGCACCGCGTAGTCGCCCTCGCGCAGCGCGCCGCGCAGCACGCCGGCCACGCTGCACAGCACCTCGTCGCCGGTCGAATGCCCGAAGCGGTCGTTGACCAGCTTGAAGTGATCGATGTCCACCAGCAGCAGGCCGACCGCGCGGCCCGCCGCGCGTCCGTCGCGTAGCGCGCGGGTCAGGGTCGAGAGGTCGGCGGGCAGCTTGCCGTAGATGAAGCGCCGGTTCCGCAACCCGGTCAGGCCGTCGGTCTCGCTGGTCTCCTGCAGCGCGCGGTTGGCGGCGACCAGCGAGGCGGTGTGCTCGCGGACCAGCGCCTCGAGGCGGTCGCGGTCGCGGCGCAGCGCGTAGACCCGCAAGCGGTGGCCGCCGAGGATCGCGCCGGCCAGCAGCAGCACAAGCAGCAGCCGCGCCCACGGCGTCTCGTGGAAGCGCGGCGCGATGCTGAACGCGAGTTCGCCGTCGCGCGCGCTCCAGACCCCGGAATCGTTGGCGCCGCGCACCAGGAAGCGGTAGCGACCCGGCGGCAGGTTGGTGTACGCGGCGTGCCGCGGCCGACCCGGTTCGACCTCGCGCCAGTCGGGGTCGTAGCCCTCGAGCTGGAACCGGAGCCGGGTGCTCTTCGGGTCGCGGTAGCTGAGCACGCTGAACGCGAACTCCAGGTCGCGGGCCGCGGGCGGCAGCGCGAGCGGCGCGGAGCCGTCGACGTCGCGCCAGGAATCGCCGACCTTGAGCCGCGCGACCCGGACCTGCGGCGCGACCGGGTTGCGGGGCAGGTCCAGCACCGGCACGCGCAGGATGCCGTCGGGGGTCGGCAACCACAGGTCGTCGCCGATCAGGCGGCCGCTCCAGGCGCCGGAGAAGTTGCAGCATTGCGACTTGCGCGCGCCTGGCACCGCGCCCGAGATGCTCAGCACCATCTCGGCGCCGGCCGGCGGCGCCCCGCGGCGCGCCTGCGCCACCAGCGCGGCGTAGGGCACGCGGTAGAGGCCCAGCACGCCGGCGACCCACAGCGTGCCGGCGCGGTCCACCGCCAGAGTGCCCGCGGTGTTCTCGGGTAGGCCGTCACGGGCGCGCAGCGGGCGCCACTCGCCGTCGGCCTCGACCCAGAGCGTGCCGTCGGCGCCGCCAAGCAGCGTCCGCTGGTCGGGTCCGATCAAGAGGGTCTGCAGGGCCGGGCTCGGCTCCGCGGCGTTCACCACGATGCGCTGCAGCCTGCCGTCGCGGACCTCGAACAGCCCGGAGCGGCCCAAGGCCAGCAGCCGACCGTCGGGCGTGCGACGCACGGTACGAAGCGAGATCCGCCCGTCGCCGTCGGCGAGCGGCACGCGCTCGAAGCCCGCCACCTCGCGTCGGAACAGGCCGCCGGAGCTGCAGGCGTAGAGCGTGCCGTCGCGGTCGGCGAACACGTCGTAGACGTACTCGGAGCGCAGCGCCTCGCTGCCGGCGGCCGGCACGGTCCGCCCGCCCGCCGCGCGCCACAGCCCGCGCAGCGAGCCGATCCACAGCGCGCCGTCGGCGGGCGTCGCGCCCGTGACGTGGATGCCGTCGAGCGCGGCGAAGCCCGGGATCCGCGCGAAGCGCCCGTCGGCGAAGCGGCGCAGGCCGGAGGCGGTGCCGACCAGCAGCGTGCCGTCGCGTTCCGGCACGATCCCCCAGGCGCTCGGGTCGTCGAGCCCGGCGCGGCGGCTGAAGCGGTCGATGCGCCCGTCCCAGGTCCGGAACACGCCGCGTTCGCGGGTCCCGAGCCAGAGGTTGCGCTCGTGGTCCTCGAGGAACGACAGCACCTCGCCCGGCGAATCGCCGTCGGCCTTGGGCAAGGCCTCGCGCAGCACGCCGTCGCGGAAGCGCAGCAGGCCGCGGTCGCTGCCGACCCACAGCGTGCCGGCGCGGTCGGCGTGGAGCGCGTTGACGTTGGCACCGGCGAACTCGCGCGGCAGCGCGACCGGCGCGATGCGCCCGTCGCGCAGCACCAGCAGCCCATCCTGCGTGCCGATCCAGAGTGCGTCGCCATGCGCGGCCAGCGCCCAGACCGGCGCGTCGGCGGTCGGACCGGGCAGCGGGATGCGGCGCGGGCCGGCCGCGGTCAGCTCAATCACGGCCCCGACGCTGCCGAACCAGGTGGCGGTACCGGTAGCGAGCGCGCCGGTGACCTCGCCGCGCAACGGCCCGGCCTGCGGCACGCCGTCGGCGCCGACCCGCACCGCGCCGTCGCTGGTCGCCAGCCAGATCGTGCCGTCGTCGGCCTGGCGCACGTCGTAGACGATGGGCTCGGCGCGCCCGCTCAGGCTCCCGAGCGCGAGCGCCTCGAAGCGCCCGTCGCGGTAGCGCGCCGCGCCGCGCCCGGTGCCGATCCACAGCGTGCCGCTGCGGTCGACGGTCAGGCACCAGATCCATTGGTCGCCGAGCGCCGGCACTTCGTTGGGTGCGAACACCCGGAACTCGTAGCCGTCGAAGCGCGCCAAGCCGCGCTGGGTACCGATCCAGATCGAGCCGTCCGGGGTCTGGGCCAGCGCCTCGCCGGAGATCTGCGGCAGGCCCTGCTCGACGCTCCATGCGTCGCGCACCAGCTGGTGGTAGGGACGGTCGTCGGCGGGCGACGCGGGCGACGCGGGCGACGCGAGCGACGCCGCGCCGTGCAGCAGGAGCGCGGCGAGCAGCGGGCGGGCCACGGCCACGCGCGCGCCGGACGCGTCCGCGTCAGGTGCAGACCCGGTCGCGGCCGCTCTCCTTGGCGCGGTACAGGGCGGCGTCGGCGCGCGCCACCATCTGGCCGAGCGACTCGCCCGCTTGTCGCTGCACCAACCCGAACGAGGCGGTGACCGCCGGCAGCGCCTGGCCGTCGCATTCGACCGCGCGCGCGCTGATCGCGCGCCGCAGGCGCTCGCAGGCGGCGAGCGCGTCGTCGAGCGGCGTGTCGGGGAACAGGACCGCGAACTCCTCGCCGCCGTAGCGCGCGACCAGGTCGTTGGGGCGCGATTCGACGCGCAGCACCTCGCCGACGCTCTTCAGGACCTCGTCGCCGGCGCGGTGGCCGTGGGTGTCGTTGAAGCGCTTGAAGCGGTCGACGTCGGTCATCGCCAGGCACAGCGCCTGGCCGCCGGCGTCGTTGCGGCCGAGCTCGCGGGCGAACGCCTCGTCGAGCCAGCGCCGGTTGCGCAGCCCGGTCAGCGCGTCGACCGTGGCGCGCTCCTCACGCTCGCCGATCGTGGTGTTCCCGGTCCGCACCCGACGCGACAGGATGTAGAGCAGGTTGATCGCGATCTCGTGCGAGGCGTTGATCAAGTCCCAGAACGAGCCTTCGTCGACCGCCAGCACCCGGCACGGTTCGGAGCACACCACGAACGCCGAGGCGGTGTGGCCGCCGAAGAACGACATCTCGCCGACGCACTCGCCGCGCTCGAGCGTCGCGATCGGCGGTTGCTGTGGGTCTAGGTGCACGGTCAGGCGGCCGCGCAGCAGCAGGTAGGCGTGCTGATCGTCGCGGCCCGGCTCGAGCAGCACGTGGCCGGTCGGGAAGTCGAGCTCGGCGCAGCGCTCCAGCAGCGGTCGCACCGTCCACAGGTCGACGTTGCGGAACAGCGGCAGACGCGAGAGCAGGTCGGTGTCGTGGGCGGGCATCGGTCGGGCTGCTGACGGAGGGGCGGCGTCTGGATACTACAGCGGCCGGGCGGCGGCGAGCGACGCGCTAGAATGGGACCGGACGCGCACGCGTCCGACGCTCCCACGGACCATGGCATCCACCACAGCTCTCGAGCTGTTGGCCGCACTGCTGCTCGTGCTGCTCAACGGTTTCTTCGTCGCCGCCGAGTTCGCGCTCGTCAAGCTCCGCCTCTCACGCGCCGAAGAGCTCGCCGAGGAGCTCGGCTGGCAGGGGCGCGTGCTGCTCCACGTCCGCGGCCACCTCGACGCCTACCTCTCGGCCTGCCAGCTCGGCATCACGGTCGCCTCGCTGGCGCTGGGCTGGATCGCCGAGGACACCTTCGTCGAATTGCTGCGGCCCTGGCTCGCGCTGCTGGGCGTGGGTTCGGAACGGGTGCTGTCGAGCGTCGCGATCGGCACCGCGTTCTTCATCATCACCTTCCTCCACATCACGCTCGGCGAGCAGGCCCCGAAGTCGATGGCGATCCGCCGCCCCGAGCGCGTCGCGTTGCTCGCGGCGGTGCCGCTGGTGGCGTTCCGCTACCTGGCCTACCCGTTCATCTGGGTGCTCAACGCCAGTTCGCTGCTGATCCTCAAGGCGTTGCGGGTCGACTTCGGCGACGACGGCGACGAGGCCCACTCCGCCGACGAGCTGCGCCAGGTGTTGGCCTCGAGCCACCTCCACGGCGAGATCGGCAAGGTCGAGCGCGACATCCTGACCCGGACCCTCGACCTGCGCGAGCTGTCGGTCGGCGACCTGATGCGGCCGGCGAGCGAGATGGTGGTGCTCGACCTGACCGCGGCCTGGGACGAGAACCTGGCGCGCATCGAGCAGCACGGCTACTCGCGCTACCCGGCGGTCGAGGGCGACCGCAACGACGTCGCCGGCCTGGTGCTGGTCAAGGACCTCTGGGCGGCGCAGCGCAAGGGCGCGACGCTCGCCGACCTGCGCCCGCACCTGCGCGAGATACCCACCGTCCACCGCGACACCAAGGCCTTCGAGCTGCTCAGGATGTTCCGCGAGGGCCAGCCGCACTTCGCGGTGATCGACGACGACCTCGGCACGCTGGTCGGCTTCGTGACCATGGACCACCTGGTCGCGGCGATGGTCGGCGACGTGCAGGACGAGTTCCGGCGCGCACGCGCCGATTGGGTCAAGCAGGCCGACGGCTCCTACCTCGGCGACGGCAAGCTCTCGCTCTACAGCCTCGAGCTGGTGCTGGGGCGCGTGATCGAGGTCGAGGAGGTCGACAGCGTCGGCGGGCTGGTGATGTGGAAGCTCGAGCGCGTGCCGCAGCGCGGCGACCGCGCCGGGTTCGACGGCTTCGAGGTGGTGGTGCGCGAGATGCGCGGGCCGCGGGTCAGCCAGGTCCAGGTGATCCCGCGACCCTGAGGCTCAGCCGCGCTGCGGCTCGTACCAGCCGTACCACATGGTCGTGCCGAGCGCGCGGGCCAGGGCCGCGGTGTCGGCGCGCTCGAGCGCGCCCCAGCGCGCCAGGTCGGCGCGCTTGCGCAGGCTGGGTTCGTGACCGGCGAACCAGTTTCCGACCTCGCGCTTGAGCGGGTGGAAGCCGACGAAGCGCAGGCCGACGCCGGTGGCGAGCGCCGCGAGCTCGTCGAGCCAGAAGCGATGCTCGCGGACGTGGAACAGGAAGTCGCGGATCCCGACCAGCGAGTAGAAGTCGCCGCTCGCGAGCAAGGCCTTGCCTTCCTGGCCGAGCTCGCCGGCGAGCACCAGTTGGCGGAAGCGCCGCATGTCCAGCTCGCCGCCGGACAAGCCGAGCGCGGCGATCCGCTCGCGGGCCCGCACCACCGGTGCGCGGCCCGGCTCGGAGTACGAGCCGACGTGGAGCAGGCCGTCGTCGGTGAGGCAGGGCCGCAGCGCTTCCCAGCCGTGGCGCGGATCGGCCAGCGTCTCGAAAGTGCCGATGGTCTCGACCAGCTGGAAGCGGCGCCCGAGCTCGGGTAGCTCGAGGATGTCGCAGGTCAGGAACTCGAGGTTCTTGACGCCGAGGCGCTGCGCCATGCGTTGGGCATAGCCGAGCGAGCGGCGCGAGATGTCGACCGCCAGCACCCGCGAGCCCTGGTAGTGGAGCGCGGCGCGCAGCGCGTGGCGGCCGGTGCCGCAGCCGGCGATCAGCACGTCGAACGGTCGGCCGTCGGACCAAGCCGGCGCGACCCAGCCCGGTAGCGCGTCCGCCAGCGTCGGTCCGAGCGGCAACGGGTTGACGAAGGCGATGCCCTGCCAGCGCGGGTAGGGATGCTGCTCGTACATCTCCGCCACCGCCGCGCTCTCCGCGCGCAGGCGGCCGAACACCGGCATCGCGGCGGCCAAGGCCACCTCGCGGCGCGGATTGGTCACCGACTTGCGGATCAGGCGCCGCATCCAGACCGGCCAGCGGTTGGGGGGCAGCGCGGCGATCGCATCGGCGCCGGGCAACGCCGCCAGCCGCTCGTACATCGCCAGCACCAGCAGTGCGCGCAGCTGGGCCGGGTCCGCGGCGTCGAACGCCGCGACCGATGCGCGCAGCGCTCCCAGCGCCGCGAGCTCGGCGTCGCCGGCCGCGAACGCGTAGTCGTTGGCGAAGCTGTGCACCGCGAAGCCCGCCGCCAGGTGCAGCAGGCGCTCGGCGTCGGGATCGGCGCTGGTCAGGGCGGTCAGCAGCCGCGCCCGGGTCCGGGTCAGGAACAGTTCGCTGACCGGATCGGCGAAGTGGATGGTGGCGAGCGCGGTGACCAGCAGCTTGTCGTCGGCGAGCTCGAGCAGCGCGCGCTCCTCGTCGCCGCGCACGATCGCGTGGCGGTGGCGGACCATCCCGCCGACCGCGGGCGGCAGCAGGCCGAGCTCGACGTCGGGGCGGACCAGCAGGTCGAGCAGCAGGCGTTCGCGGCCCGGGTCCCACTCGCGCCAGGGTGCCTCGGCGAGCGCGATCGCGAGGTTGAGCTTGGCGCCGCGGTGGCGCGGCTGGAGCTGGAGCAGCGCCACGTAGGTCTCGACCGCGCCAGCGGCGTCGCCGACCCGCAACTGGGCGATCCCGAGCAGGTCGTGGAGGGCGAAGTTGCGCGGCTCGGCGCGCAGCGCGGCGCGGAAGGCCTCGACCTCCTGGTCGTGGCGGCCGAGCGCGCCGTAGACCAGCCCCAGGTTCTGCAGCACGTCGCCGCGCTGCGGGTCGATGCCGCGCGCCTGGAGCAGGTCGCGCTCCGCGCCGACCAAATCGCCGAGCATGAAGGCGCAGACCCCCGACATCTTCGGCGCGTCCACCAGCTCGGGCTGGAGCGCTCCGGCTTGCTGGAACAGCACCCGTGCCTCGCCGAGCTGCCCGGCCTCGAGCAGGCGCAGACCCTCGCGCATCCGCGCGCGGACCAGGGGGAGCGGCTCGACGCCGTGGTCGGTGGGGCCCGTCATCGCCGCGGGCCGCTCAGCGCGGGTCGTCGGCGTCGACAGCCGAATAGATGACGGTCGGCGCGTCGCCGCGCCGCGAGAAGCGGTGCTCGGCGGCCTTGTCGGCCAGCGCGGCGTCGCGCTCGGCGGCGCTGGCGTACCAATAGAAGGACTCGAACCCGGTGCCGAGCAGGTGCGGCACGGCCATCGGGTCGTCGGGGCGGAGCGTGCAGCGGATCCCGTAGCGCATGGTGGCGGATCGTCGGTCGGGAGGGGCCGCGCATTCTCGGCGCGCAGCCCGGCGCCGGTCAACCGGCGCGGCGCGGCTTCAGCGGTCAGTCAGCACCCGGCTGCGGTAGACCGCGTACTGGACCTCGTCGAGCCGGAAGAACACTGGGTTGTTCTGGTCGTCGGCCAGCATCACGCAGCCCGGCAGCGCGTCGCCGTAGGGGCTATCGGCCAGGCCCTGGAGCATGTCGCCGAGCGGTCCCTGCGGCGGCAGGCGCAGCAGCAGCGGTGCCGTGCGGCCGCGCAGGAACAGCGCCACGTCGCGGTCGGCGAGGATGTCGCCGAAGTAGCCGTCGCCGCCGATCACCGCGTGCGCGGTCTGGACGTCGCCGACCGAGATTAGCAGGCCGACGCTGTTCGAAGGCGAGAACATGTAGAACGCGGCGACGCCCTTCTCGCCGGCCGCGAGCTGCTTGACCGAGTCGAGGAAGCGGCCGAACTCGCCGTGTTCGGCGGGGATGGTGAGCGTCTCGCTGCGCCCGTAGAAGGTCAGGTCGAGCCGGTGTTCACGCATCGTTGGGTTTCCTCGGCGCGGTGCAGGGGGTCGCACCGCGCATCAGGCGCGCGCCGCCAGCAGGAACAACCCGATCATCGCACCGAAGCCGACCGCCCACGCCAGGCTGCGCGGCATGGCGCGGTCCATCAGGTATAGCGCGCCGTAGGCGATGCGCGCCGCGACGAACGCCAGCGCCAGCCGGTCGACGCTCGGTTGCGCGGCGCCGACCGACTGCGCGACCAGCACCCCGGCCGCGAACGGCGGGAACGCCTCGAACGAGTTGAGCTGCGCCCAGTGCGCCCGCTTGCGCCAACCCACCAGCCGCTCGAGGTACTCGCGCGGCGCGTGGTTGTCGTAGCGCGGGCCGCCCGCGAACTTCGCCATCGAGGCGAAGGCGTAGGGCAGCAGCGCAGCGATCAGGACGCACCAGACGGCGATGGTCATGTCCCCTCCGGACGACGCGCCCCAGTCTGCCCGAAGCCGCCGCCCCGGGGCCAGCGGTCGCGCCCCGAGCTGCGCTACCATCCGCTGCCGTTGGGTCGCGGCTCCCAACCGCCCCGTCGACCTCGGCCCTGGAGACCGGCGTTGTCGAGCCTCAGCCCAGCCTTCGTCTACGCCTTGCTAATCGTCGCGCAGGCGCTGACGGCGGCGGTGCTGGCGTCGCTGCTCGACCGCTTCCACCGCCAGTACTCGCGCACCTACCTGCGCTACTGGAGCCTGGCGTTCGCCGCGCTGACCGCGGTGCTGCTCCTCAACCTCGCCCGGTTCCTGTCGCTGCCAGGCTGGCTCCACGAGCTGCGCACCGCCGCGCTGCTCGTCGCGGTCTACCTGCAGGTGCTGTGGTTCGTGGTCGGCATCCACGAGGTCGCGGGCGGGCGCAGCGTGCCGACGCCGCTGCTGACGCGTACGGCTTGGGGCCTGGTCGCGTTCGGCGTCGCCTCGACGGTGGCGTTCGTGTGGGATCCGACCGCGACCCAGGTCCGCTACGCGCTGCGCAGCGCCTTGCCCTACCTGTTCACCGCCTTCGCCTTCGGCACCACCGGCGTGTTGCTGCTGGGCTCGCGCGCCGCACGCGACGGTCTCGGCGCGCGGCTGCTGGGCATCGCGTTGCTTGCCGCGGCCGTCGAGCACGGCGCGACGGTGGCCTCGATGGTGCTGCCGTTCGACGGCGAGCTGCGCCTGCGCTTCTCGATCGGCATCAGCGTCATGGACCTGATGATCAGCGTGTTCGTGGGCTTCGGGATGGGCATCTGGCTGCTCGAGGACGAACGGCGGAGCGCGTCGCTGGCCTCGCGTGAGGTCGAGCACCTCGCCTACCACGACGCGCTGACCGGGCTGCCCAACCGCCGGCTGCTGCTCGACCGGCTCGACCACGCGATCCTCCAGGCCAAGCGCGCCCAGGAGAAGATCGTGGTGATGTTCCTCGACCTCGATCGCTTCAAGGTGATCAACGACTCGCTCGGCCACTCGGTCGGCGACGAGCTGCTGTGCTCGGTCGCGACCCGGCTGCGCCACCGCACACGCTCCGGCGACACCATCGCGCGCATCGGCGGCGACGAGTTCGCGCTGCTGTTCCCGCGCATCAGCCGCGCCGCCGACGCGGTCCAGGTCGCCGACAACGTGCTGCGCACCATCCGCGCGCCGTTCGCGCTCGCCAACCGCGAGCTTTTCGTCACCACCAGCCTCGGCCTGTCGTTCTTCCCCGACGACGGCACCGAGGCCGAGACCTTGCTGCGGCACGCCGACCTCGCGATGTACAAGGCCAAGGAGGAGGGCCGCAACAACTTCCAGCTATTCGTGCCGCAGATGAAGGAGCACGCGGTCGAGCGGCTCGAGCTCGAGCACGAGCTGCGCCGCGCCTGCGCCGAGCGCGAGCTCGCGATCCATTTCCAGCCGGTGGTCGAGCTTCGCGGCGAGCGGATCTGCTGCGTCGAGGCGCTGGTCCGCTGGCCGCACCGCAGCCGCGGCATGATCATGCCCGACCGCTTCCTGCCGGTCGCCGAGCAGCTCGGCCTGCTCCACGGCATCGACGAGTGGGTGCTGCGCAGCGCCTGCCACCAGGTCCGCGACTGGCAGCGCCGCTTCCGCGCGCCGCTCGCGGTCGCAGTCAACCTCTCAGCGCGGACCATCCAGCAGCCGGACCTGCCGTTCATGCTCCAGCAGGTGCTGACCGAGTCCGACCTGCATCCCAGCCAGCTGGTGGTCGAGGTCACCGAGCGCACCGCGCTCCAGAACCTCGAGGTCGGCTCGGACACGCTCAAGCAATTGCGTCAGCTCGGGGTCGGCGTCGCGATCGACGACTTCGGCACCGGCTATTCGTCGTTGTCCTACTTGCGCCACCTGCCGGCCAGCGTCCTCAAGATCGACAAGAGCTTCGTCGGCGAGATGCTGCGCGACAAGACGGCACGCGCCATCGTCGCGGCGCTGGTGCCGCTGGCGCGCTCGCTCGCACTGCAGGTGGTCGCGGAGGGCGTCGAGCTCCCCGAGCAGCGCGATGCGCTGCGCGAGATGGGCGTCGAGCAAGCCCAGGGCTGGCTCTTCCATCGGGCGCTGCCGGCCGAGCAGGTCGAGAAGCTGCTCGACGCCGGCGCCGCCAGCTAGGTCGGCTGGACCGCCACCAGCTGGCCTGGCGCCAGCCGCTCGGCGCCGCGCACCACGATCCGGTCGCCGACCGCAACCTCGCCGAACACCTCGACCGCCTGGTCCTGCTCGGTGCCGGTGGTGACCGAGATCCGCGCCGCTTTGCCCGCGCCATCGACCTTCCACACGAAGATCCCGTCCTCGCGCACCACCAGCGCGTCGCGGTTCACCAGCACCGCCGCGCGCGGCGCGCTCTGCGGCAGCGCGACCCGCACGGCCGTGCCGATCGGCCAGCGCGAGCCCGCCAGCGCCACCCGCACCTCGATCATCCGCGAGCGGTCATCGCCGACCGGGACCACGGCGCGGATCCGGCTCTCGACCCGGCCGGTGTCGCCGGCGATCGCGACCGGTTGGCCGGCGCGCACGAAGCCGGCGACGCTGAGCGGCGCCTGGGCGCGGACCTCGACGTGGCGCGTGTCCACCAGGCGCACCACCTCGCCGCCGATCGACAGGTACTCGCCCGGCTGGCGCAGGCGTTCGACCACCCGACCGCCGAACGGCGCGCGCACCGTGGCGCGCTCGAACCGGTAGGCGGCATGGTCGCGCGCGACCCGCGCCTCGGCCAGCTCCTGCACCGCCATGTCGCGGCGCAGCCGGACCTCGTCGAGCTGCGAGCGCGACACCAGGTCCTGGCGCGCGAGCTCGGCGGTGCGCGTCGCCTGGCTGGAGGCGATCTCGAGCGCCGCCGCGAGCCGCCGGGCGGTCGCCTCGGCCTGGGCCAGCGCCAGCTCGAGCTCGCGCGAGTCGAGCCGCGCCAGCACACCACCCGGTGCGACCTCCGTGCCGACGTCCGCCACCCAGGCGAGGCGACCAGTGACCTCCGCGGCGATGCGCGCATCGTTGCGGCTCACCACCGTGCCCGGGACCGACGCGACCGCGGGCAGCGCCTCGGGGCGCGCGGTCTCGATCGTGACCGGCGCGGGCGGCGGAGCGCTCGGCCCGGCCGCGGCGGCCGGCTCGGCCGCGCTGCTGGTCAGGAACCAAGCGCCGCCCGCGATCAAGGCGGTCACGGCGGTGGCGACGTAGGTCAGGCGTCTCATGTGCATCGCTCCCATCATCGGGTTCGCATCAGGCTGAGGTGGGGGCCAGGGCCGCGCCCGAGGACCCGTCGGAGGGCGCGGCGCGCAGCGCGAGCGCGGGCTCGCCGAGGCGCAGGAAGCAGGGCAACAGCAGCAACGTGAACAGCGTGCTGATGGTCTGGCCGCCGACGATCACGGTCGCCAGCCCGCGGTAGATCTCGCTGCCGGCGCCGGGCATGAACACCAGCGGCAGCATGCCGACCACGCCGGTGAAGGTGCTGGAGAAGATCGGCCGCAGCCGCAGGTAGATCGCCTGCGACACCGCCGCGCGCCGCCCCAGGCCCTCGCGCTCGCCTTCGCGGGTCTGGTGCACCAGCAGGATGGCGTTGTTGACCACCACGCCGAGCAGGATCACGAAGCCGATCATCGTCAGCAGGTCGACCGGGGTGAACACGAACAGGTTGAGCAGCCGCAGCGCCAGCACGCCGCCGACCGTCGCCAGCGGGATGGTCAACATCACCAGCGCCGAGTCGCGACCGGAGCGGAACAGCGCGGCCATGATCATGAACAGGATGCCGAGCGCCAGCAGGAAGTTGCCGCCCATGCTGACGATCGCCTTGGACAGCGAATCGGCGCTGCCGCCGTAGCGGACCCGCGAGCCCTCCGGCATCTGCGCCAGCAGCTGCGGTTCGACCTGCTCCTTGAGGGTCGCGATCGCGTCCTCGAGCGCGATGCCGTCGGGCGGGTTGACGTTGAGCGTCACGGTGCGGCGGCCGTCGACGCGGCGCAGCGTGGTCGGTCCGACCGTGCGCTCGATCTTCACCAGTTCGCCGAGCGACACGACGCCACCGCGCGGCGTGGCGACCGGCACCGAGCCGAGCTCGGCGGCGTTCTCCCAACGGCCGCTGCGCAGGATGACGTCGACCCGCTGCTCGCCGTCGAAGTGCTCGCCGACCCACAGCCCGTCGCCCAGCGCCCGCACCAGGTTGCCGACCGCGGCCCGGGTCAGGCCGACCTCCTGGATGCGCCGGTCGTCGGGCGTCAGCCGCAGCTCCGGGACGTTGACCTCGGGGTTCGGGAAGGGCCGGGCCTGGGCGCTAGGCAGGGCTTGAGCGATCAACTCGGGGCCGGCCTTGGCCGCGCTGCGCAGCGCGCCGACGTCCTGGCTCTGCAGGTCCATCGAGATGCTGCGGTTGCCGCCGAAGCCGCCGAACAGGTTGCCCTCGAAGCTGAAGGCGTCGGTGTCGGGCAGGTCCTTGGTGACCTCGTCGCGCACCAGCCGCTCGAGGTCGCCGATCCGGTCCGCGTCCACCACCCGCGAGCCCATCGTGCCGCCGCCAGGCCAGACGATCACGTAGTAGTTGAGCAGCGCCGGGTCCTTCTCACCGCGCATGTAGGGGCCCATGCGCTCGACCAGCTCGCCGACCACCTCCTGCTCGATGAACGCCGGCGAGGCGCCGGCCGGGAAATCGAAGAAGGTGTCGATCGCGGCGCGCTTGACCGCCGGCAGGTAGTCGAGCCGCGGCATCAGCAGCACGGTCAGCAGCACCGGCACGGACATCAGGCCGGCGATCCAGTGCCAACGCGCGCGCTCGGCGTCGGTGGCGCGCACGATCCAGCCGCCGATCCGGTCCCAGACCGCCGAGTGCGCGTCGGCGAGCGCGGCCGACCCCAGCCAGCGCTGGGCCGCGGCCGGCAGCACCGTGACCGCGACCAGCATCGAGATCGCCACCGAGATCGCGATGGTCAATGCCAGGTCGGCGAACAGCTGGCCCTCGGCGTCCTCGAGGAAGATCACCGGCAGGAAGATCGCGATCGAGGTCGCGGTCGAGGCGAACAGCGCACCGACCACCTCGCGGGTGCCGCGCAGGCTGGCCTCGCCCATCGTCAGGCCCTTCTCGCGTAGCCGGATCACGTTCTCGAGCACCACGATCGCGGCGTCCATCACCATGCCCGAGGCGAACGCCAGGCCGGCCAGCGAGATGACGTTGAGGGTGCGGCCGGTCAGCGCCAGCACGATGAACACCGCCAACAGCGAGACCGGCATCGCGATCGCGATGATCAGGGTTGCGCGCATCGAGCGGATGAACCACCACAGCACGCCGATGGCGAGCAGGATGCCGGCCAGCAGGTTGCCGGTGACCATGTTGATGGCGCGGTTGATGAACAGCGCGGAGTCGAACGATTGGCGCATGTCGAGGCCCTGAGCCTTGAGCGGGCCCGCTGCCAGCTCCGCGACCACGCGCTTGACCTCCTGGAGCGTGGCGAGCGCGTTGGCGCCGCTCTGGCGCGTGACCTGCATCCCGACCGCCGGGTTGCCGTTCTGGATCGAGAAGTTGGTGCGGTCGCCGCGCCGGACCGCGACCTCGGCGACGTCGCCGAGCGTGATCGGTCGTCCGTCGCGCCAGTCGAGGATCATCCCGCGCAGCTGGTCGGGCGCGAAGCGGCCGGCGAAGCGCAGCGTGTACTGGCGCCGGCCGATCTCGACCTGGCCGCCCGAAGCGTCGTCCTGGCGCGCCAGCGCGTCGGCCAAGGCGGCGATTGAGATGCCGAGCTGGGCGGCGCGGTAGGGGTCGAAGGTGACCTGCAGCTCCTCGGGCGCGCCGTAGAACGCCTGGGCGTCGGCCACGCCCGGCACCGCCTCGATGCGCGGCACCACCTGGTCCTCGACGAAGCGCTGGTACTCCTCGATCGGCTTGGCGTTGCCGGGCAGCTGCTGGATGAAGAACCACGACAGGGTCTGGCCGGCGCCGCCGCCGAACTGGCCCTCGCCGAGCTGGATGACCGGCGGGTTGGCGTCGGCCGGCAGGCGCTGGACGCGGTTCATCCGCGAGATGACTTCGACCAGCGTCTGCTGCATGTCGGTGCCGAGCGCGAACTCGAGGTTGATCGCGGCGAAGCCCTGGAACGCCGAGGCGTCCATCCGGGTCAGGCCCGGCAGGCCCTGCAGCACCTCCTCCTGTGGCTCGAGGATCTCTGACTCGACCTCGCGCGGGCTGGCGGCGCGCCAGCCGGTGCCGATGCTCAGCACCGGCGCGTCAATGTCGGGGAACAGCTGGATCGGCAGGCGGAAGATGCTCGCCACGCCCATCACGCAGACCAGCGCCGCGATCACCGCGACCGCCGCCGGGTTGCGCAACGAGTGGTTGGTCAGGTCCATCGGTCCCTCCGGCACCGCCCTTGGTCTTCAGATGCTCGGCGACCACCCCAGGGTTGCGTTCTGCCGTGCGATATCGGACCGCGCCGGGGCGCGGAGGTTCGAGGCATGCGACCGGGGCGCTCGGGGTCGCGCCGGACCGGCCGTGGCCTGCGGTGGCCGGCGCTCGGTTAGGATGCGCGCCATGCGCCTCCACCAGGTCAACCTCGGATACGACGCCCAGCAGGACCGCCTGCTGCTGCGGATCTCGACCACCGCCCAGACCGAGTACCGGATGTGGCTCACCCGCCGCATCGTCAAGGGCATGTGGCCGGGCCTGGTCCAATTGATGCAGAGCACGCCGCTCGCCCGCCAGCAGACCGAGCCGACCGCCAAGCAGGCGGTGGTCGAGTTCGAGCGCGAGAAGGCGCTGCGCGAGACCAAGTTCGCCGAACGCTACGACGGCGAGGAGCTCGCGCCGGCGCTGCCCGGCGAGCCGCTGCTGGTGTGGGGGGTGCGGATGCGACCGGTGGACGAAGGCGGCTGCGACCTCGAGTTCCTGCCCAAGGATGGCCAGGGCGTGAAGGTCCGCCTGCAGGAGACGATGCTCCACGCGTTGACGAAGCTGTTCCAGGACGCGCTCAAGGCCACCGACTGGGACATCACCCTGGTGGTGCCGAACGCCTCGCCAACCATCCCCGAGGCCGGGGGCGGCGAGCGCAAGCTCAACTGACCA